>ERZ778027.488-NODE-488-length-92035-cov-12.316634_pt1 | contig 92035 bp, 32 predicted proteins | sample MGYA00375757_ERZ778027 | MGnify/ENA primary metagenome ERZ778027 (study PRJEB29350, sample SAMN05389817) | bioreactor metagenome | isolation source: Ammonium sulfate bioreactor | place: South Africa: University of Cape Town | collected 2014-02-18 ...
AATATACTTAGAATAAAGCTAAGATCGTGTTGTTGTGCTAATGAAAGAGAAACTATTTTGTTTTCTAAAATTATTTCCTTGATAGGTCAAAAAATATAATTATGCTACGAGTATTGCTTGACGATTTTTTTCATTATTTGATTAATGTTCGATCGTTTTATTTATCAAGTTTAACTTCACCAGTTTTTCGTGGTACAACGAAAAATGCTCTAGCCAAATTATTACTACCCACTCGATGCATTGCCACTGGTTGAGAGAACTGACATTGAAATATAAGTTTTTTTTTTGTAAAATCTATTTATTAAAGACGAAAAAAAGAGCAAACACAAGAAAATAGTACGAATAAAAATGAGTCATTGTTGCTCGAGATGTAGATGTTGATGTTGTTGTTCCACCTAAAAAGGTATACAATTCTTGTGCAATTAATTTATGCATTGCAGATGTAAAATGAAATGGATCATAAAAAATCGTGTTAGTCAGATTTAAACTCGAATTTGAATGTGATGCAGTACCGTTTTCATATACAGTCCAATAACTCGTATTTGTATGATTATCAAAATTATAATATGCTGAATTATTTATCACCTTAGAAACAAATGATGCAACATCGAATAATAATAATTTAATATTCAATTGAGTATGCACTGATGAATATGCACTATTGTATTTCAACGATAAATTTGTGTTGTGTTCCTGTGTGGAACTAATAACTGATGCATTTTCGCGACCGGTACCGTCTTGATAATAAGGAAACAATTTAGCTGTTGGCTGATTGAAAATGACGAAATTTTTTGCACCGATAAATACCAATTCTTTGAGACATGAATCGAGCGATTCAATGGTGTCAGATACTGTAGATGTTTTATTCGAAGCATAATTATTAATACCAGCCCATATAATATAGAGTGTTCGATCGAAATCAAGTGTTTTAATGCTATTTGATGCAATATATTTGGATATTTGTTCTCGAACACTCGTTGCGTTTATACTAGACAAATAAGTGTCATTCGAATTACTAATTGGAGAACAATGCATGGTTCCACGGACTAAACTATTGTCTGTAGTTGCACAACCACATGAATAATCTTGTAATGTACTATTTGTTAAATAGTTGTGCGTAAATATTTCGTTCCAAAGTTGATCATCAATATATTTTGCAGAATTTGAATTGTTCGGAGATTTTATAGGTGGCCATGTAGAATTTGTAAGAGCATAACCATTTTTCGTATCACTATACGAATCACCGAATGTTACAACCGTATTATAAGGTAAACAACCTTTAAAAAGACAAAATTATTCAAAAGAAAGATTATTTCACATAATCAACATACCATGTACGATGATTTGAGAAAAAATAACTATCAAAACGATTTGCATCGAAGACAACATTTTAGTGTCTATTACATTCTGATATTGAGTCTGTATTTATAATCAAGATGATAGATCTTCTTAAGTACTTATGAAAATAATAAAACAATTTATGAGAGTACGATCATATTATCACTTTTTTAATAAAAAGAATATAAATTTTACGATCGTATTTCGCCATGCAAATTATTTTATGAGTACTCGTATTAAAAAAACAAGAGCAACAAACAAGGTCATCTTTTAAAATAAGAAGTCCAAAATCATGCTAGTTGATAAGGAAAAAAGCGGAGGCTAATAAACGTACACTATCATTTCTTTTTTTGTTTCTTATTAGACAATGAATACACGACAGTATTCAAATTCTTTTAACATGCGTAATAATATAGGTGCATCTCTTCCAGTTACTGCGCGTGTTAGTAATGGCCAAATAAATTTGTACTGTATTCGAATACAAGATCCAAAGAAAGAACTTAAACTAGAAGTAGACTTTGGTTGTAACATTCGTTTTCCATTTAAACAACTTTACAAAGATTCGAATTATGAACAACATGTCATTTATTATTGTGAATTATCTATTATGAAAGACAAAGAACAGCAACATTTATATGTAGATCATGCAGGACAAGTTAAATATGTTGAAGATTTTTCTGTGAAATCTCCACAAACAAATATACTGAGTCGAAAGACTTTTCGTGATGAGAATAACAATCATTTGAATTTGTTACGTGAATACCCTGATGATGAACATATCTTTCTCTTCAATATTCGTTTAGATGAAGACACAAATTTAATAACTGACTTCTGTTTATTTACTTTTTACTTATTAAAAAACAAAAAATTTTATCTATTCAATGTGTTAACTAATCAATTTCGAAGCACTTTAGACAAAGAAAATAATTACACATTCAATAGACATGATTTTAATCAATTCTTTCAATTATGTCACAAATATTTTCGTTATCCATCAACCGAAATCGATGATATACATCGATCTCTACTAATTCAAATTAAAACTATTGGAATATTATCACCTTTGAAAAAAGAAATGTTTGATCCAGATTGTTTAGCTGCTCAACAATTGACAACGAAAATAATGTCTCATCTTCGAATTTATCTTAGTTCTCTTTTAGAAATAATCAATCAAACCGAATGGAATCTATTTAAAACAGGATTATCGATTCTTTATGTTTTGGAATTTCTATTTGATATTGTTCGAGAGGAGAATAAACTTGATTTATTTGATAAAATAGTGAATAAACAACAACGTGAAGATTTAGCACATGGTATTCTTGAACAATTTGCTCTATTAGATGAAGCAATTACATCAAATAATCAATGGATAGATTTATTTACTATGACCAATTCTGAAAAGATTGATATTCGTCATTTGAATGTAGCAAATTCATTCGAAACATTTATTCTATGTTTAACATGTATTTCTAAAGTTATGATAATGTCAAATAATTTCAAACAAAAACTAACAAATTATTTCGAAAATCGTATCTATTTTCAAAATATCGAAAGTAAAAAAGATTTCATCCATGAAAATGTATAACTTATTCGTTTTTTTCAGTTGATTTGAAAGGTATTTTATATTTGATGAAATTTCTACAAGAATCACCATCGGACAATCATCCTGATTCGAAATATTTCCTCACAACTGTTCAATCTATCATTCAAAGCAGTTGTACATTGAAAGACTCGATAAAAACGTTTTTCAATCAATTAGAAATGACAATGGACAATATGGAATCAATTCAGTATATTCTTTCGTCACTTGATCAATTCTCAATATTTTACGGTGTGGATAAATGTTCTTATCTAGAAAAATCATTATCAAACATTCATTCAACTGAATGTATTGTCAAATGGTTTCAATATTTCTTAACTATTCTAACCGAGAAAGACAATTGCAAGAATCTATTCGACTCAGCAATTAATCATTTGACAGATAAATCACTCAATTTTATACAAATTCTTCAATCAATTGACATATTACTCGATATTTTACGTTCGTGTTCTATTGATCAACTTGTTGATTGTTGTTTTCAACAAGGTACGTACGAGAAAGAAACCATATTTTCACATACAATAGCTATATGTTCAATTTGTGTTTAGAAAATCTCTATTCGGTTATTGTTGACGGTCTTCGCGATGTACAAAATGAAAATTTTCGGATTCGATTTAAAAGCAAATTTTCAGAAAAATATTTCAAAGATAAACAAATCGATTTATTTAAAGAAATAAGAAATTCGGATAATATTTTTCATCAAATCGTCGATTTCAATACACGAATCTATGGTTCAAGTTTGCTTGTTCATGATTTAATTGAAGTTATTTGTCAACAAATTGAAATGAATCCAGATGAATTAAAACAAGATATGTTCTATAATCCAACAAAAACATCTTTAACTTATGTTATCTTATTCGAAAATCCTTTTATCATTTTGCCAATTCATAGACAAATCATCGAAAAACTCCTGTTGATTATAATCGAATGGGAAAAAGATGGTTTTTTCTATGAAGATGTGATTTGTTGGAATGAATTAAATGTTGAACAACGTGACATTGCTTGTCAAATATGGAATTCTGTTAATCGAAATAATTTGCGCGAATTAATGAAAAATGAAAATCAAATTTCGGAAAAAATTATTTCCATTATAGATAATGTGACTGTTTGTCTAATGAACTATTGTACTAATACGCGTGATAAAGATGTTTATTTTACACATATTCAAAATATTCAACAGCAACTCAATGAAGTCAAACTTAAATCTATTAAAATTCCTTCGCCAATATCTGAAATACTCGTTACAGCTCAACGTTTAAATCCAATTTACAAATCATTCAATTGGCAGAAGTTTCTCAATGAAAATGGTTTAACACATAAAACGAATTTGCATCCGAATTCAGAGGATACAGTTATCATTCATCTTTCTCGTGAGAACATGTCATGTAATATGACATTAGAAATTGTACAAGATATCTTTCAAAAATTTATCACGCGTCTCAGTAATCTATCGAATAATCAAACAAAACCATGTCAAACCGAATTAGAAGAATTATTTCCTAAAACAATCGATATTGACCAAGAATTTGAAATATTAAAATCGGCACTTCCTTCTGATGCTATTTCATATTTAAGTATTCTACTTGTTTATTGGAAAAATCGCGAGACTATCAATCATATATGCAATGGATTTATCTATCTATTTAATCGATATCAAATTTCTGATGCCGATGGTTTGAATATTCTCAATGATTTTCTATCTATCGATCAGTTTACATCAAGTGAAACTTGTATTCGTACTTATCAAGCATATTATCATTACTATGCTGAAGTTTATTCGACGGAGATTCTTGATTTCATGTGTCAATGCGGTCAATCAACAGATTTTCTTACGTTTCTCTACGATCTCAACAAGGACGATGTCGAAAATCTAATGGAAATCGTCAACGATTGGGAAGAAACTCTGTTCAATGCACGAATTATTATTGATTTTGTTTTGTTGAAAAACTTTTTCCTTCAAGTTGATAAACTCATTGTATTGAAACAGTCGACATTGCACGATATTATTCAACCGATCGAACAAATTTGGATAAAAGATGAATTTCGAAATATTCGAAAAATATTCGAAACTTGTTCAATATCATTCGAAACGATTCAATATATTCATCGAGATCTCACCGATCGAGAACGATCGAAACGAGATCGTATTTTAGATATTGTCGATTCGGCTCAATTCAAATTTGTTCAATTAGAAAATCGAACGAATCTATTCGATCATGATTTTGATATTGAAATCATCGATCGATCTTCGAAATCGAAATCAGTGCATTTCAATGAACTTAGTGAACTCCGTGATCGAGCTCGATTACTTGGTTATGTCCAGCAGAACAATATTAAACCGAATGTTGAACAATTGAAACGAATGGTTTCATTTGTTGAAACGATTCATTCTATTTTGAATACTCTAACATCATTATATCGTGCTGGTTGTCCATCATTCGAACAAATTGTTTCATTGGATCGACAATTTTCTTGTTCTCAAGGAAACTATGATGAGTTAGAACAAGTTCGAATTGATTTAGAAAAAGAATTGACACAATGGAATGAAGAATTATGTCGAATGTACAAACAATGTGTTGATTTAACGTATTTTTCAATGCAACAAATTTGGATTGTTGAAGATTTTTTATATAAACAAGAAAAAGAACATTTGGGTTATCATTTATTGAAATTTATCGGTATTGATCCAGAAAATATCGATTCAGAATCGTTACCTGCTCGAAAACAAGATACCTATGATCGATTGAATAATATTGCTACAATTTTGAATACGTATCACCCTCGTTCAAAATCGATTCTAACAAGAAAACAAATTTTCGCAGTACATACATCTAACGAAGGAACTCTTCGAGCTATATTTTCTCTTTTCAACCATATAAACATACCGATCAAAGCCAATCAATTATTCTTTTGTACAGCAACGACTCATTGGATTGAAATAAAAGCATTTATCTATCGTTGTTTCTATTCACAAATATTCCATCAATTGATACATCCAGAATTATTATCTCTAACAATTCAAGATCAATTTGTTCAATGTTTCAATCAACTCATTGACAAATCACCAAAACATCTATTTACTCTAGGTATTATAACAACAATAAGTCCACTTAATTTGCATCTTATTAATGGATTGAAAACACATTGTAAAATGGTACAAACATTGTCCGATCAAGATTTACTTTATGAAAATGAATTAAATACTCGTATTCAACAATGTATTCAAGATAAATGTATATTAGTAACATCAGAAATTGCTGGTCTAGGTAAATCGACATTTATTCAAAACGAAAGTGAACGATTAGGAAAAATCTATGTTAAATTTCCGATTGCTGGAAATGTTAATATTGATACATTAGCAGAACGATTACGAGATCAAAGAATTCAATCTAATTCGAGTAACATCGTTCTTCATGTTGACATTGGTCCAGTTGATAATATTCAACAATTGAATGAATTTCTCTATTGTCTTATTCTATTTCGTTGCTTTCGATTGAGACAAATACCTGTCGATGTATCAACGGAAATACTCATCTATCTCGAGCTCGATTCATCGGCTTATTTAAAATCAATGCAAGATCAAATTGTTATATGTCAATATTTGAAAGTCAAACAAATCGATCGAGTTAATTGGGATGATCTGAAAACCGATCAAACAAAAATTCAATTCGTTGCAAATTATATTGCTGCAATTAGAAATCAATCGATTAATAAAATAAATCTTGTTGAAACACAACTGCCCGTACTCGAACATTCAACTTGTATTTCATTGATTAAACCATATGTTATCGAAACACGAAATGAAAATCTTATTTCTTGGATTGACATATCGATTTTTCTATCGATTTATTACAAACTTTTTTCAGGTTTTTCGAGATCGGGTTATTTTAAATCAATTTTTACCGGGAACGCATCAACATTTCGTATCGATGTACTTGAACCATTACTTAAATCTTGTAAACAATTTATGTCATTTAATATTGGGAAAATTCGTCAAAATAGATCTTCAGATACGGAATATCATCAAGCCATTATTCGTTGGGAAGAATCTCAACCATTTACTTTAATTTTTACTGACAACGACTATCCGGTCTTTATTTATAAAACGCCAGGAGATGTACCTCAATCTGTTACTGAAGCTCTTCGTCATTATTTTCGAATAATTAGTCAAAGTCATGCAAATTTAAATAAATCTCAACGAACCGTACTTTCTTTATTTTCAAAGCGTTCAGCGAATAATACCACTCAACTTGTAACACCTAATAAAAATCCCGATCAACGATTAAAAGAATTTCTACTTGATCCTCGTCAAATGACTCACGAACAATTCTTTTTCAAACTCACTCAACTTTCAACGAAATATTTTGCTCTGAAATCGACTTGTGAAATCTGTTTTCGTCAATATGAATATGACGTCAAACAATGTGAACATTGTTCAATTGAGAATACTCTCTTAGTTCCCCTATCGTCATCTAGTCAACATATCGAAGAATTTCAAAAACAAATAGCTGAGAAAATTCGTTTGGAATATATTTTTACTGCAGATAATTATGTTAAAATGCTTCTCGTCTATTTACGTGTTCAAAGTAATCTTCCGGTTCTAATCATGGGAGAAACAGGTTGTGGAAAGACGGCATTGATTCAATGTTTATGTCAAAAGATTTTAGATGATGAAATGGAAGTTTTTCATGTTCATGCTGGTATAACCAATGAAAAGATAATCGAAAAAATGAATGAATTTATTATTAAAGCGGAAAATTGTCAAAATAAACGATTGTGGATATTTTTTGATGAGTTTAATACAACATCGAGCATTGGCTTATTGAAAGAAATTATCTGTGAACGAACATTATTGGGCGAGCCATTGCCAAGTAACATGGTGTTTTTAGGTGCTTGTAATCCAAAACGACCGAAATCAAGAAAACAAACAATTGTAGATTCCGAAAAAATTCCTAAATTTTATTCAATAAGAAAACGTCGAATGAATGGTAATGAAGAATTATTATCCTACTCTGTAGTTTCTATTCCTGAAACGATGCTCGAATATGTATGGGATTTTGGTATTCTTGATGAGAATACCGAAAAAACTTATATTCAAACAATGTTAAAAGAATATCGACTAAATGAACGTGATGATTGTTGGTTTGATTGTATGGTAGAGTTGATAAATGAATCACACAAATACTTTCGTACAGAAGATGTGAGCAGTGTTTCTCTACGTGATGTTGCTCGATATCGTCGATTTTATAAATGGCTCTGGGATCATTTGTGTGAAATTCGAACTGAACGTTCAGTGCTCATAGAAAATTTGAACTTTCGTTTTCGTGTCAGTTTACTGTCGTTATTTCTTTGTTACTATTTTCGATTGAACACATCAGACAAACGCAAGGAATATTTAAAGAGAATTGAAAAAACACTGAAGGACTCCGTCTCAGAATTGAACTGTGAATTATTTATGAAATTATTACACAAAGAAAAAATGGCACTAATGAATCTAATGGAAATTCCATCAGGCATTGCCATAAACAATGCACTTAGTGAAAATATTTACGTTCTTTTTATGTCTATTTTCAATCGAATACCTGTTATTCTCTGTGGTAAACCAGGTTCCAGTAAAACCTTAGCCGTTCAAATTGTTATCAGTAATCTACGTGGAAAGAAATCTTCGAAATTATTCTTTCAAAATCTACCTGAATTAATCGCTATTTCCTATCAAGGCTCACACAATTGTACATCGAAAAGTATTATTAAAGTATTTAATCAAGCTGAGAAATATAATTCAATTGGATTTCTACCAGTGATTGTTTTCGATGAAATTGGTCTTGCTGAATTTTCACCACATAATCCATTGAAAGTGTTACATAGTCATCTTGAAATTGAAACATGTCGATATGGTTTTGTTGGCCTATCGAATTGGCAATTGGACGCATCGAAAATGAATCGAGCTGTTTATATCGTTTGTCCTAAACCGGATCTCGTTGAATTAACTCAAACAGCTGTCAGTATTTCCGAATCGATACTTTCCAATAATGCTCAAATATTTAAATTAGACATTAATATTATCAAAAGTCTTGCTAATGCTTACGTTCAAATGTACAAACATTTAAAAAACCATGGCAATGAACATTTCTTTGGCCTACGTGATTATTACACATTGATTAAAGGCATTGCAAATGATTTAGTACAGAAAAAAGATCCATACGAAACGATTCATTATCATCTCTCATGTAATTTCGATGGTGTTTTTAACGGATCAACATTTATGTGGTCTGAAGTCTGTAAATATCTCGGTCAAGAACATCGAATTGGACAATATTCACCTCCTACATTTGATCAATTACTTAATCATTGCATATCATCACGTACCGGTCGTTTCCTTATGCTAATCGGTGATAATGAAAGTACGTTCGATGATGTTCAACGATACATTACCATTAAACATCCATCTTTACGAACGAAAACATTGATTGGTAGTACTTTCGAAGGAGATTTATTACCTAATGGGATCTATACCGAACAATATAATAATCGAGTACTTATGGATATTATACTCTATGCTGAGAAAGACATAGCTTTATTTCTACGAGGATTAGGTCATTTGTATGATAATCTTTATGATTTATTCAATCAAAATTATGCTGTTTCAACGAAAAAGAAATATTGTCGTATTGCATTGAGTTCACTGTATCATCCGCGTTGTTTTGTCAATGATGAATTCTATTGTATCGTCTTTGTCAAACGAGAAGATCTGGAGAAATATGATGAACCATTTTTAAATCGATTTGAAAAACATCTTATTGAATTAGAATGTTTAACTACGAAATCACATGGCATTCTAGTTTCTCGATTAAAAACTTGGATGAATGAATTATTATCAATGTCTATGAAAGATTTTTTCGTTTGGTCAAAATCAGAATATTTACATAGTCTTGTAACTGAAGCTTTTGATTATTTCGAACGATCGAATTCTATTATTGATAATGAACAAGTGTTAAAGTATTGTCAAAATCAAATTCTACGCATTAGTTCTTTCGATCTTCCACTTTGCCTATCGTACGGAGGTGAACAAGATCGATCAGAAATTATCGAACAATATTATAAAAATCACACTGATTTCTCATTTGTAAGATTTATCGAAAAAGAAACAAATGATAAACTTTTAGTTTATACTTATACACAAATCTACGAGTCAATCGATTATTTGAAAATTTCCATTCGAATCGAAGAAACGAAATTAAATTATTTCAAAACCGAATTAGAACTTGTACAAAAACTTAATCAACATTACAATCTCAGTGATTCAGCTAGTTTACTTTGTATTCGTATTGATTATCAACGAGATCATTCATATATTCCCATTCTCAAACAAATTCTAATCAATGAATACACAAACACATTCAATCGACGTGTTTGTCTCATCATTCATCTCCAACGTTGTAAAGTTAAAAAAACAAAAAACGATGCTTTCTTCGGTGGCTGGTCAAGTATCATGATCGATAATTTGCAAACTGATCATCTCCTTCCACGACCAATTCTGTTGCAGCCATCCTATACTAATCTTCTCACATGTTTCGATATTTTCAAAGATGAAACTATTTTCGATGAACTAATCAATCGTTGTATCGTTCAATGTCATTACACAGTCTCGAACCGAAATGACGAACTGAAAATCAACTATCGTCGAAATGAAATTCTTCAAACACTTCAAACGCCAAATACGAATGATACGTCGTCTCTACGTTTCTTATTTAAAAAACATCTCCTCGAATTAGCCAATTCTATTCTTCCAACGAATTTCAATGATTGGCGTCAAGATCTCTTTGCAGATCAAATCATTACGAATTCATGTCGTTCAGTGGATGATGCATTGCATAAAATTCTTTTCAATTTTCTCGATAGACATTATTCTCTTCTCTTGGCACACTATGAAAAACATTCGCTTATCGATTCATATCTGTTTATTCTTCGTTCGAACGAGACAATTCGTAAGAAACTCTGGCCAATTTGGCTCGATTGTTCGACAACAGTTAACAAACTTCTTATCGATTCAAATTCAACGAATATTTCTCTTGTTTTCGATTTACATTTACCATGTGCAACAATTGAATACGAACGTATTCGACAGATTCGTCAAACATTTGCACAAAATCTTGACGAAATTTCAATCGAATCTCTTTATCAAGAATTAATTCATCAAAGTATCTATGGTGAATTTATTGAAAAAATTTTCAATGATCCGATTCTATTCGAATACTATTATCAAGATCAATTAACTCTCGAACGAAATCGAAATCATATTCATCATCTTTCAAGTTCATTTATTCATAAATTTCTCACTTGGAATTTAACATTAACACCTCGAGATCAATTAGTTCATCTTTTAATTGATTATGAACAATTATTTGAAATCATGAGAATCTTCGAAATGGTTTTACCTTTATTTATCGATGAAAATTATCTTTTCGAACTTTTAATTCAACCATTCACGTCAACAATCAGCACCAATCTCTATCGATTAGTCATTCAAAATTCCACATCATATCTGATTCCACCCGGCTCATCGACTACTCATCCAAATTATTTATTTCAATGTCAAAATAGAAATCATTTATTTATTCATATTAGTCTAATGAATCTTCTTGAATTACTTCTCTCACCGATTGTTCTCGAACGTTTGAGTAATATTAAACAATTATTAATGATCTATAATTTCATTTCACGAAGCATGATGACATTCGATCAATATAATATGGTAAATCTCGAAAAATTCAATTCATTTATTCATTTAGCTTATTCAATATCGAAATTATATCCTCAAGAACATATAGCATTTAATATTCTCAAACAAATCTACGATCAACCAACTTTCTGTGCTAGTTTACAAACACCAGAACATATTCGAGAGTATATTAATTCATTAAAAGAAAATCTACCTGAACAAAATTCAAATGAACAAATCTTAGCAAAACTTGAAAATGAATTCTTAAGAAATTGGTCGATTGAAAATGACGATCAATGTGATACTATTCTCCAATTTATTCATGATTATCATCTTTGGCAATATTCAGCTAAATATCTTTATATTATTGATAGAGATCCTGAATTTTCGTTTTCAGAAATCGTTCAGAAAAACTATGGACTCATTGACATCGACAGTAATGATGATTATAAAACAATCAATCGATTTCTAAATGAAATATCAACAGACGAAATTGAAATTTTATTAATTCATCGTATTTATATTCAATTAATTTTTAATACTAATAATTTGTCAACAATTCAATTTCTCCAACAGAATTTTAAATCATTTGAACAAAATCTAAACACATTCAATCAATTTCAACCGAATGATAAATTTAAACGTATCTGTTCGATTGCTTGGCTTCGATATTATCTCTTTCATTATATTACTGCTATTAAAAACGAAAATAAGGAGAATATCATCGAAAACATCTATGAGAAACTCATGACTAACAATTCATCGATCTGTTCAACCGTTAATCTCTATCTCATAAAACAACTTTGTCATACTTATCATTTGACATTTTATGAATTCCGTAAGAAGGACGAGCATCGAACTAGACCTTGGAAAATTTTATTAGGCGATCAATCATCGAAACGATATTCATATTTTCCATTAGTAATTTTCAACAATCAACAATCATCTGAACGTATCACAACCTATCGATCTCTTCTCGGATTTATTCGCGATTATACTGATGTTAAACTTCAAAATATTTTACGCGAGGAAAGTGTTTCTCTGGATATTGACAAACGCCTTTCTTCACTATGTACAAAAGTTGTTGATCAATCGTATTTTCAGTTGAATACTTCAATGTCTGATGAAGATTTACATCATCGTTTGATTATTTTAACTATCATTGCATTAATCATCTCGTTCAATTCAAATTCAAATTCGACTGATATTTTTCTTAATCGAACAGTTGATATTGAAAATGGAATCGATTCAATTGAGAAAATCGTTCGTTGTTCAAACGATTGTTCTTGGTTATTTTGTGGTGGTGATGAATTTACTAATTCATGTCCTTTGTGTGGACGATATGTCGAGATGAATCAATCGCGTATTGCAATGAATAAAAAAGAAACATTAGCATTTCTCGAACAGGTTGAAGATTCGAAACCTGTAAGTTATCATTTGAGTAAATTGATAGTTTATGCCAATCGATTATTGAACAATGAAGATTTAAGTAAAGATGAAAATTTCAAAAATCGAATCGAAATAATCTTGAAATCAATTCGAAAATGTCTATTAAATATCGATGAATGGTATATTTGGTTGTATCAGCTATTCAATAGTATGATTGAAAAGAATTTATTTATTGAAAATACGAATCAATTCGAAGAACTCATCAATGATCATCTCGATTCAATTGTTCAACGAATTCGAACATATAAATTAGAATACATTGATTTGACATATGGTGATCAGAAAAACAGTCATGTGATTCATTTTGTTGATGAACTAATTGAAGATCCGACGAAATATCCACGTTTACAATTTTTCAATCTCACAACGATTGAATTGATCGATCTCATCGATCATTTTTCTCGTCAATTTCGTTTTCAATCTGATTATCCATTGACTTCATTCATTTTCAAGCATCTGTCAGATTTGCAAACTATTCAATATCTCTATCCAATTGTTCGAATAATGAATTATCTTCATGAACAGTACGACTATCGAATAAATCGAAATGATGCCAAAAACAAAACATTCGGTCATTATTTAAATGATAATCCTGATCTCGATAAAATCTACAGACAATTCATTCATGATTCTCCTGATTTATCATCTTATCTAAAGAAAGATTCCGAACTTTCGATGTTTCTATTCACTAAATCGACATTGGAAGTGAATTCTCTACGAAAATTAAGTCAATTACAAAATGATCTTCTCGAATATTTCTATGGTAAAGATAAAAGTAAATATTCACAACGTATTGTTTCAATTCAATCGATTAATGAAAAACATTTATTTCAATTCGATTCGAATCAATTATGTTTATTATTAATAAATCGTGGTTTAACAATTGATTATCGATATGGGCTAAGTCGAGAGATAATCTATGATTACGATGAAATAGAACGATGTTTAACGAAAGAAATCAGTCAATTATCATGGATTGATTTTGAAAATATTCAATATTTTCATTTTCAAGGTGAATTCACCGATGAACAAAAGTGTTTGATTAATCAAATACGAACTCGTTTCGAACAAGACCTATTCGAAGAATCTCAACGAAAAAAAATTCAAGAAGAATTACAAAATATCAATAATGATACTATTTTAGATTTGTATAATTTACTGACATATATTCTTGCTTTTCTAAGAAATATCAATAACAAAACAATCTTTCAATCAATGACAATAGAAACATTTATCAAACAACATATTCATTTGAAATCAATTGTTGGCAATCCAATTTTGAACAAACAAATGATCTCATCTATTCCATTGAAATCTATTATTGATTTTTATGAGCTAATTGAAGAGTGTTTATTTGATAAAATGGAAAAATTCAAAGGCAAACCCATGTCAAATCATGAATCGAGTTTCATCGTTCATCAAGTTATACAGATGATAACCAATATACCCGTCGAACCATTGAACGATTTGAATATTTGGATTGATATGTTCAAACGTCTGATTGTTCGTGTGTCATTAGCAAATATTCAAATAGATTACGATGCACCATTGCAAGATTATGTCAAACGAAGTGATACGTGGAAGGGAAATCTAACTGCAGAGAATCTTCGAATGATTGAAATCAATCCAAAGATTTGTTTGAAACATGCATCTATTATCTATCAAGGATTAGTTACAGAACAAGAGAATCGAATGAACATGATGTCCGAAGAAACCATTGATTTGAATCCTCCATCAGTGTCAAGCACAAGCAATAAACGAACGCAACGAAATCGAAATAAAAAACGATAGTTTTTTTTTTCTTTTTGAATTCGTAATAAACAAAAATATGAATGTACTCACATGTAGCTCACCTTTGAAACGAACTTTAAAGTCAGCTTAGATATGATAAGGAAAGACAAGGTTTTCTTTTGCATATGTAACATATTTTATTCGAAATATGACAACAAGAAAAGATATAGGTAAAACTCTACCACCTCATGTGAATGCGAATAAAATGAAGAAAATATATTTGTATGCTCTACGAGTTCATGATTTCAAAATAGATTTGAAATTACAGTTGGTTTTCGATCGAACTATTAGTTTTACATTCAATGACAACAAACAATCGTTTGGTGATCATGATTATGGACCTGTAATTTACACTTGTGACTTAGATTCCATTGAAGATGAACAACAACAACATTTATATGTAGATCATGCAGGACAATTGAAATATATTGAAGACTTTCATGTGAAATGTTCGCATACGGGTTTATTAAATCGAACTATTGTTCATGATACGAAAAATAATCCTAGAAATCTATTAATTGATTATCCTAATGAGCAACATATCTTTCTTTTCAATACTCGTTTTCATTCTTCCTATGGAGTTCATGCGCCAGGTAACTATACAATCCTTTTCGATTTGAATTCAGATTTTTATTTGTTTAGGTGAAAACACAAGTCTAATACATGACTTTTGTTTATACACATATTATCTTCTATATAATTTTAAATATGATCTATTCAATGTGTTAACTAATCAATTTCGAAGCACTTTAAACAAAGAAAATAATTACACATTCAATAGACATGATTTTAATCAATTCTTTCAATTATGTCACAAATATTTTCGTTATCCATCAACCGAAATCGATGATATACATCGATCTCTACTAATTCAAATTAAAACTATTGGAATATTATCACCTTTGAAAAAAGAAATGTTTGATCCAGATTGTTTAGCTGCTCAACAATTGACAACGAAAATAATGTCTCATCTTCGAATTTATCTTAGTTCTCTTTTAGAAATAATCAATCAAACCGAATGGAATCTATTTAAAACAGGATTATCGATTCTTTATGTTTTGGAATTTCTATTTGATATTGTTCGAGAGGAGAATAAACTTGATTTATTTGATAAAATAGTGAATAAACAACAACGTGAAGACTTAGCACATGGTATTCTTGAACAACTTGCTCAATTAGATGAAGCAATTACATCAAATAATCAATGGATAGATTTATTTACTATAATCAATCCTGAAAATATTGATATTCGTCATTTGAATCCAATAAATTCATTTGAAACATTCGTTTTGTGTATTACAAAAATCTCTCAAATAATCAAGCAATCAAATCTCTTCGAAGAACAAATCAATGACTATCTTGAAGATCGTATTCGTTTAAAACATCTAAAAAGTAAATTTCTATTCATTTAGCCTTATCAATAAATTATTGCTTTTTTAGTTGATTTGGAAAATATTTTATATTTAATAACGTTTCTACAACAACCCGCATCATCGGACTTCGACCCTGAAACAAAACATTTTCTGTCAACTGTTCAATCAGCTATCCAAAATAGTATCAGTCTACAAGATTCGATCAAATCCTTTTTCGATACATTAGAAATAACACCAAATAATATAGCCGAGATACAAATCATTTTGTCGTCACTTGATAACTTCTCAATATTTCGTTCGATCAAAAAGTATAATTATTTACAAAAGTCATTGTCGAAGATTCATTCAGCTGAATTTTTTATCGATTGGTTTCAATATTTCTTAGCTGATACGAATGATGAAGACAAATGTACTACACTATTACAATCATCTATGATCCGTCTTAAAGATAAAAATATCGATTTTATAAAAATTCTTCAATCAACTGATATATTAATCGAAACGTTCCAACAATCAGATGTTTTACGTTCACGTTGTATTGATCAACTCGTTGAATTTTGTTTTCAACAAGGTAAGAGGAGAGAAGGAAACCATTTGAAGCTATCTCTGTTCAATTTGTGTTTAGAAACTCTCTATTCCGTCATTGTTGATGGCCTTCGAGACGTAGAAAATGAAAGTTTTCGAAGACAATTTAAAAAGAAATTTCTCGAAAAAGATCTACGTAAACAAACGAGAATCTCCGACGATGTTCTACAAAAACTGATTGATATTAACTCACAAATGTCTCGTCCAAGTTTACTTATTTATGATTTAATTGAATTGATTTGCCAACAAACTGAAATTAGTCACAATGACCTAATGCGAGATACGTTCTATCAACCAAGCAACTCATCATTGACCTATATTATGTTATTTGAATATCCGTTTGTTTGTTTGCCAATTCATCGAACTGTGATGGAAAAACTTCTGCTTATTTGGACCGAATGGGAAAAAGATGGTTTCTTAGCTGCAGATCTCAATCGTTGGAATCTATTGCCTATTGAACAACGTCAAATTGCTTGTCAAATATGGAGTTTAGTGAAAAAGAATTGTCAAAGTTTAAATAATCTTGAGGAATTGATCAAAAGTGAAAATGAAATTTTCGAACGCATCATTTCAATTAAAGAAAATGTTGCTGCATGTTTGATGAATTATTGTGCGAGTGCATTGGATAATAAAGATTATTCGAAATGTATTGATTTGATTCAAAAACAACTCGATAAAACCAAAGTAAAATCAATTCGAATTCCTCAGAAAATTTCCGATTTACAACCGACAGCTCAACGTTTAAACTCAATTTATCAATCTCGTATTTGGCAAAAATATCTCAGTGAAAATGGTGTTTTCATTCTCAATGATTTCAATGTCGATGATTTAGTTTTTCTGAATGAAAACGGTGAACAACTGACTTGTTTTTCGATATTAACTGAAACCGAAGATATTTTAAATTTATTCACTGCACAATTAAATCATTTGTGGGAGAATCGATATGAACCATTTATTCCTCAATTAAAACAAATCTTTTCGGAATTATCCTATATCGATTACGAATTTCAAATCTTAAAACAATTGCTTAAATCAAACACGATTTCCTATCTTGAAATCTTACTTGAATATTGGAAAAATCGAGAGAATATCAATCATATTTGCAACGGATGTATTCATTTATTCGAACGATATACAATTCTTGATCCTGAGAATTTATCAATTGTGACCAAGATGATTTCAATTGACGAACAAACATCTGGTGAAACATGTGTTTCGCTCTATCAAGAATATTGTCGATGTTATTCGAATGTTTATTCACAAATTGAATTAGATTTCCTACGAAAATTAAGTTTATCCGAATCATTAATCGAATTTCTTTATTCATTGAGTACAACTGATGTTGAGAATTTAACTGAAATTGCAAACGATTTAGATGAATTATCGAATAATATCAAAACTGTATTGGATTTTGTTTCGTTGAAAAATTTTTTCAATCAAATCGATTCGTTGATTAATCAAACTGATTCATTAACATTCAAGCAAATAATCGACGAATATTTCAAACAAATGTCTACAGAAAATGAATATCGAAATCTTTTGTCAATGTTCGACACATGTTCAGCTTCTCTATCGTTCATTCAATACGTTCATATAGCATCCATAGATCGTGAACAATCAAAACGTCAACGAATCTTTTCAATTATGGAACGAACGAGTCTAGGATTTTGTCGACAATTATCATCGTCGAGATTGAATTATGAATTTAACGTTGAAATCAATGATCAACTTTTGAAATCGATTGATTTCATTGAACTCAGTGAACTTCGTGATCGAGCACGATTGATTCGATATACAGCTAATAGAACATACACAGAAAATGATTTACAACAATTACGAATATTTATTTCATTTGTTGAAATAATCGAAACGATTTTACAACTATTGACATCATTGAATCGAACAGGTTTTCCTTGTATTGACAAATATCTTTCGACATCGAAACAATTCATTTGCCAACGGGGAAATTACGATGAATTAGAACGTTTTCAAATCGATCTCAACAACGAATTCAAACACTGGGAAACACAATTATGTCATATGTACGAACGGTGTACGAATTTAACTTATTTTTCCTATCAACAAATGTGGATTGTCGAAAAATATGTATACGAATGTGAAAATAATCATCCCGGTTATCATCTATTGAAATTTATCGGTATTGATCCGAAAACAATTCGACAAGATCTATTGCCGCCTCTCGCCGAACAATTAACTGATCGATTGACGAATCTTGCCGAAATTTTAACAACTCAAATTGTCCATCGAGATTCGTCTTTGGAAGAAGATAATGAAAAACATCGACAAATTCTTCTCGTTCAAACATCAGACAAAGGCATTCTTCGATCGATCTTCTCACTTTTTGATCAACTCAAATCTCCATTGAAAGCGAATCGATTATTCTTCTGTACCAATCATACTCATTGGATAGAAATTCGAGCATTTATCTATCGATGTTTCTATTCGAAAAGTTTACATCAACTCATCAAACCCGAACTACTTTCGATGACAATTCAAGATCAATTCGTTCAATTGCTCAATCAACTTATTCGTCAATCGCCTCAACAAATATTTCATCTCGGAATCATTACAACTGAGTCTCCACTTCAATTACAACTTGTCAATGGTCTAACAACTCATCGAATTATTCATACGATCTACGATCAAGATTTACTCGATGAATCCGAACTTGAAAAACGTATTCGACAATGTATCAATAATAATTGTATATTAGTAACATCGGAAATTGCTGGTCTAGGTAAATCAACTTATATACGCGAAGAAATTCGACGATTAGCAAAAACATATGTCAAATTTCCCATAGCTGGAAATGTTGATCTCGATAGATTAACCGAACGATTACGAAATTCAACAATTCAATCAAATCCAAATAACATCGCTTTGCATATTACGATCAGTTCTGTTGAACATATTGAACGATTAAATCAATTTCTCTATTGTCTGATTCTATTTCGTTGTTTTCAATTAGGTAATATGCCAATCGATGTACCAACGAGTATACTAATTTATATTGAACTTGATTCATCGTCATATTTAAACGAAATGACAAATGATATTCTTATTTTTAAATATTTAACTACAAAACATATCGATAAAATCGATTGGAACGATTTGAATAGTGATGAAAAACATGTTCAACTTATTGCTAATTATATTCATGCAATAAAAGATAAATCTATAAATCAAATCGATCTCAATGAAACAAATAGCCTACCAATCGAACAGTCATCTTGCATTGCTCTTATTAAACCGTATGTCATCGGCAAGAAAAATGAAAACTTAGTATCTTGGATTCATCTATCGATATTTCTATCGATTTATTATAAATTATTTTCTGGCTTTTCGAAATCAGGATATTTCATGATTGAATATCTTGCTTCGTCATCTTCATTACGTATGGATATCCTACAAACTGTTTTAGATTCATCTGATCAATTTACATCTTTAAATATCGAATGTATTCGACGGAAACAACCTGCAAATACTGAATATAATCAAGCAATTGTTCGGTGGGAACAATCTCAACCGTTTACTTTGATTTTTACTTCAACAGATAATCCATTATTTATCTACAAAACACCAGCCAATGTACCTCAATCTGTTACACAAGCACTTCGCTATTATTTTTACATCATCAGTCAAAATTCATCGAATCAAAAGAAACCTCAAAATGTCATGCTTTCTTTATTTAAAAAACGTTCGAGTCGATTCGATAAGAGTTCAAAAGAAAAACTAAAAGAATTTCTAGTTGATCCTCATCAAATGACTCACGAACAATTCTTTCTTCAGCTTACTCAATTGTCGAAAAAGTATGTCGGTTGGATATCAATCTGTGAACTATGTTTTCGTCAGTATGATTACGATGCTCAACAATGTCGAAATTGTTCGATAGGAAATACGCTTGTTGTGCCGATATCAACGAGTAGTCAACATATCGAAGAATTTCAAAAACAAATAGCTGAGAAAATTCGTTTGGAATATATTTTTACTGCAGATAATTATGTTAAAATGCTTCTCGTCTATTTACGTGTTCAAAGTAATCTTCCGGTTCTAATCATGGGAGAAACAGGTTGTGGAAAGACGGCATTGATTCAATGTTTATGTCAAAAGATTTTAGATGATGAAATGGAAGTTTTTCATGTTCATGCTGGTATAACCAATGAAAAGATAATCGAAAAAATGAATGAATTTATTATTAAAGCGGAAAATTGTCAAAATAAACGATTGTGGATATTTTTTGATGAGTTTAATACAACATCGAGCATTGGCTTATTGAAAGAAATTATCTGTGAACGAACATTATTGGGTGAATTATTACCAAGTAATATGATCTTTTTGGGTGCTTGTAATCCACGAAGATATAAGAAAAGGCGAGATTCATCGAACACTGATGATGCTGGATTTCAAAGTCATAGTGTTAGTTCAACATTATGTTATTCTGTCGAATGGATTCCTGAAACAATGCTCGAATACGTATGGGATTTTGGTTATTTAGATGATGCTGCAGAAATAGCTTATATTAAAACAATATTGAATACATGTAAAAAACTGCACAAAGATAATCGTTGTTTTACTTATACAGTTGTATTGATATCACAATCACATAAATATATTCGTGAACATGAAGATGAAAGTAGTGTTTCATTACGTGATGTTGTTCGTTTCTGTCGATTTTATAATTGGTTATACGAATTCTTTCGACCTACACGTTCTCAACATGAAAACGCATCGTATTTGGCAAATTTGAATTATTTCGATCGAATTAGTCTTCTATCTCTCTTTCTCTGCTATTATTTTCGACTGAATACAAATAAAAAACGTCAGAATTACTTGGAAATAATTGCAAATCTCATTCATGATTATAAAGAAACCATTTCATTAGATACACTTAAAACATTCTTAGAAACTGAAAAAATATCGATTGTCAATCAAATGGAATTACCATTGGGTACAGCAAAAAATCGTGCATTAGCCGATAATATTTTTGTTCTTTTCCATTGCATTCTCAATCGAATACCTGTTATTCTCTGCGGTAAAGCGGGCTCAAGTAAAACCTTAGCCGTTCAAATTGTTATCAGTAATCTACGTGGAAAGAAATCTTCGAAATTATTCTTTCAAAATCTACCTGAATTAATCGCAATTTCCTATCAAGGTTCGCATAATTGTACATCGGAAAGTATCATTAAAGTGTTTAGTCAAGCTGAAAAATGTCGAAATGTAAAACATTCAACTGAACTATTGCCAGTGATTGTTTTCGATGAAATTGGTCTTGCTGAACTTTCACCAAATAATCCATTGAAAGTTTTACATAGTCGATTAGAGGTCGACAAATGTCAGTTTGGTTTTGTTGGACTATCGAATTGGCAATTGGATGCATCGAAAATGAATCGAGCTGTTTATTTAGCAACTCCTCAACTTGATCCCGATGAACTCAAACTTACTGCCAAGAGTCTCGTACAATCGATCATACCCAATGGCATTCAAACAATTCGATTGGACGGAAAAATCATCGAAAGTCTTGCTCATGCGTACATGCAACTACGCAAAGAAACTAAAAACGAACGACATCATCATGATTTCGGTTTACGTGATTATTATTCATTAATCAAAGGTATTGTACACGATCTTCTACTTCAACAGGAAAAAGATATTTACAAAATTATTCAACAACATCTATCTTATAATTTCGATGGATGTTCGATTGGTTCGAAATTCATGTGGAATGAATTCTGTAAGAAAATGCAATGCCATCAACGAATGACTCAATATAGATCTACAAATTTTCATCAATTAATTCATCATAGTCTTTCGTCTAGTCACGGACGTTTTCTTATGCTCATCGGTGATAGTGAAAGTAGTTTCGATTACATTCAACATTATATTAATCTTAAATATCCATCGATTCAAACACGAACTCTAATCGGTAGTACATTTGTCGATGATTTCCTATCGAATTCAACATATACCGACGAGTACAATACTCGAATTCTCATGGATATTATTCTCTTTGCCGAAAAGAATATGACTCTATTCTTACGAGGCTTAGGTCATCTGTATGATAATCTCTATGATTTATTCAATCAAAATTTTTCGGTATTAGCTAAGAAAAAATACTGTCGAATTGCTTTGGGTCCACTCTATCATCCACGATGTTTGATAAACAATGATTTTTATTGCATTGTTTTTGTGAGAAAAGATGATTTACATAAATATGATCGACCATTTTTAAATCGATTTGAAAAACATCTTATCGATATGGATAATCTCATCGATGAACGTCAGAGAACGTTATCTCAACGTTTAATTGAATCGATACCGAACTATTTTTGGAAACGATTGGATCGAAATTATATGATCAATCTTATTGCTGAAATATTGACTAAGCAAAAGTTCGAATCGGACGATGAACTACTCAACTATTGTCAACAGCAAATTCTTCGTATTGTTTCATTTGATTATCCAATTCTACTTGCATTTCAATCGACGAATCATAAACCTATCGAAGACTATTATCAACTTCATGAAAATCTCTCATTTGAAAACTTTATTCAACAAAATCAAACGCGTAAACTTTTAGTTTATACTTACACACAAATCTATCATACAATTGACTACAGTCGAATTCACCATCCAACGATTGAAGAGATCAAATTGAATCATTCCAAAACTGAACTTGAATTCATTCAAAAATTGAAAACTCCTTCTCGTCTATTAGTCATTCGTATTGATTATCATCAAGATCATCAGCATATTCCAATGATTAAACATCTTCTTCACAATGAATTCATCCTTAATAATGAACTTTCTCTTTGTCTGATATTTCATTTACAACGTCATCGTCAACTATCTCAAAAGCTAAATACCGAAGTATTTTTCGATGGTTGGCAACGAGTGATGATCGATGATCTTGAAAAACATCAACTCCTTCCTCGAGATATCGTTATGAATCCATCGTATCATCATCTTATTTCAAATTGGAATTTTCTCAGTAGTGAATCAACATTCGATGAGATTATCCATCGATGTTTTACAAAACTCGGTTCGATTGTAAATCATCCATTGACCGAACAGTACGATCAACTAATGTCTCGAACTGATGATTCGTTACGTTCGATTATGAAAACTCATTTACTCAAACAAATTCCTCTCGTTGATCAAACACAATCTCAAGATTGGCGAAAAGATCTCTTTACCAATGAATTAATCTCTGGCACAGCCTATTCATTCAATGACGCTCTTTTCAAAACTGTTGTCTTATTTTTCGATAGATATTTCTTTCGACTTCTTGTTCAATATGAAAAGTATTCATTGATTCAATCGTATGTATTTATGATCGAGTCCGATGAGATCAATCGTGAGAAATTACGATCGATTTGGTCGTATTGTCAATCGAATGTTGACAAACGATTCGATCTGTCGAATGACATTGATATTTCTCAAGTTTTCAATCTTTATCTACCTTATTCAATCATGGAATATGAAATCATTTGTCAATTACGACAAACAATTGCTCAATATGACAAAAAGAATGCCATTGATTTTGCCTATAAAGTACTGTGTAGCAAGAGTATTTACGGTGAATATATCAATGAAATATTCAAGAATACATATTTATTCGATTGCTATTATCAAGATCAGTTGACATTGATTAAAAATCATGAAAATCTAAATCGATTTTCGAGTTTATTTGTACAGAAAATGCTTCGAGTGAATACTGTTCGAGAACAAATGGCATATCTTTTGATTGATTATGATGAATTGATCGAATTAATGCGTTTATTTGATATTATTATTGAATTTATCGATAACGAAAAGACAATCTATGAGATTCTCGATCGACAATATCTCGTTGAAGATATTTCACAAGCAAATCATTTCTATCGAATTATTTCACATAATTCAAATTTTTATCTTCTCGAACCCGGTTCAATCGAGCTCGATGATGAAATATTCACTTGTCAAGGCAATGTTTTCATTGAGTTAAGTTTAATGAATCTTATCGAATTACTTCTATCTTCTCAAACACTCAAACGTTTTCGTAATATCAATGAATTACTGACAATTTACAATCGAATTGTTCAACATATGACTCTACTCTCCCGTTACAATTATTATGACATCAATAATCTCGAAAAACTTCAATCATGTCTCTATCTTTCGACATGTTTATCAGTTCTATTTGCAAACGAAAAAGCAATTGAAATTTTCCATGAAATTTACGATGACAACGAATTCTTTCTTCGAATTCAAACGCCCGATGATATTCATCAATTTATTACTGATCTCGGCCGAATCATTCATCAACATCGATCGATTATCGGCGATGATGATGATCTCATTCGAAAAACACTCGTCAAACTCGAAAGTGAATTTCTACGTCATTGGTTTATCGATAATCGAGATCAATATGAAAATATTCTTAAATTTCTCGACCGATACGATCTTTGGAAGAGTTCAACAAAAATCTGTCATATTCTCGACGGACATCTTGATCTTTCATTGACACTCATCGAATGCGATGAATGTTATTCACTTCAATTGGATCAATCGACAACAAAAATCGGCATCGTTCTCACAATGTACATTTATCTTCGATTGATATTCGATGATCATTGTCAACTAAGAATTAATTTAAATAGTAAACAACAATTAAATGGAATATTAAAAGAAAAATTTCAATATTTCGAAAAGAACCTTGTCGAAAATGAAAGTTTACAATCAATTGGTCGAATTGCTTGGCTTCGAGCTTATTTACTCTATTATATCCATGCATTGAAAGTCGATCTTCGTGAGTCAATTATGACATCAATCGATCAAATACTCACTGAAAATAAAAGTAGATTTTGTTCGACGATTAAACTCTTTGTTATCAAACAACTTTGTCAATGTGAAAATCAAACTTTCTATGATTTCTACAATCGATATCGCGATCGAAATATTGTCTGGTTGAATGTGATCTTTCGATCATTGTCACCTATCGAACGAAAACTTATTCTACCAATGACAATTGACCAGAATTCAATTTCACGTTCTATTCATGAATATACAAAATTTGCGTGTAAGAATTTTGTAGCCAACGATTCACTTCAACTTCGAAATGATTCGCTGACTGATCGATTAATCGATGGTTCGTTGAAAAATTTCGATGAAAATTCATTCTTTCGTTTGAATATTTCCATGTCGAATGAAGATATTCATCAACGGTTACTTGTTTTACATATTTTCGTTCTCTTCATTTCGTTCAAACCGAATGGAAATTATCTCGAGTATTTCAAACAATTTTCCGCTATTAAAATCGTCGCCGATGAATTGATTTTTGTACAAATGATGAATATTCGAGAGGATACGATTGCTGTCCGATGTTCGTCAGAATGTTCATGGATATTTCGTTTTATGAATAACGAAATTTCAATTGAAGAGAAAACATGTCCAATTTGTCAAAGAGACGTCCAGTATTCGATACGAGAAGGAAATTTAATAATTCATGAACCGCATATTCAAATGGATTCAATTGAAATACGAAAATTGATTTCTCAATATCTCGAAACATATAAACAAGTCAACCGTTCAAATTCTGATCTTGCTCATCATTTTCTAAGTTTGATTATCACGTCAATCTTTCTTTTTCTCCACGAATTGAAATTCATGTCCAATTCTACGCATGAGCTTTATCTTTATTTTCAAGATCGAGTTCAATCAAGTTATAATTCCATTCGAAAATGTCTCTGCAATATCGATCAAGTCTATATTTGGCTGTACGAAGTCGTGAATGATCTAAATAAAATTGATTTCAATTTAATCGATATCGATAAGAAACTTCTTCGATCACATTGTCAATCGGTTGTTCAAGAAATTCGAGATTATAAACGAGCTTATGCCAAAACTCATTCCGAAGAAAACCAATTGATTTATTTCATCGATGAACTCATCGAAGATAATTCAACGTATCCATATTTGCAATTTTTCAATCTCACAAATATTCATTCAATCGATCTCATCGAACATTTCTCTCAACGATTTTATTTTCAATCGAATCATGAAAAGATTTATCCAATAAGTACATTTATTCTCAAACGTCTGTCTGATTTCGATACTATTCAATATCTATATCCGATCATTCGTTTTCTCAATTATCTCTTGCAACAGTTCGATCATCGGATCAATCGAATCGATGCCAATCATAAGACTATCGGTGAATGTTTGCCAATCGATGAGAATTTGAAAGTTTTATTCAATGAATTTCTCAATGCTTGGCGAAAAATTCCACATGAAAATCATCAATTCGATTCTCGACGAACGATGCTTTCAATGTTCTTGTTAACAAATGACAATCGATTGATTATCAATTGTCTCGAACGACTTGTTCGTTATCAAAATGAAATTCTCGATTATTTTCCTCATGACAATCATCAAATATCGATTCAATCGATAAATGAAAAGCATTTATTTAATTTCGATCGAACAAAACTTAAGAAATATTTATTAGACAAAGGTTTAACGATTGACTATCGATATGGGCTAAGTCGAGAGATAATCTATGATTTCGATGAAATCGAATGGACATTAAGAAATGTGATTTGTTGTTTACCGAAAATCGAAATGAAACATTTACGATTTATGAATTATCAAGGCGAATTAGATGACGATACGAATTCAATGATTTGTCAAATCAGAGAAAAATGTCAAGAGAAATTTTTTCCTCAACGAAAACGAAATGAACTTCGAGATTGGCTTCATTCGTCAGACAATAAGATGTCTCTAATTGACATACACAATTCACTGGAATATATTCTTATTTCTCTACGAACGATTACTAATAAAACAATTGTACAAACATCAACTATTCAATTATTTATCGATGAATATATACAACCAAAAACAAATCTAAATGAAACGTTAAGTTCGATTGCTCTTGAATATATTATCGATTTATTTGAATTAATCGAAGAAGAAATCTTCGATAAAATCTTACGAGATAATATTCGAAATGAACTCAATGAAAATTCAATCTATCCCATACAGAAACAATTTCTTGACATGATAATCAACGATAACAATCTAGCAAATTCATTGAGAAATCTTTCGATTTGGATCGATATGTTCAAACGACTTCTCGTTCGAATTCTACTACCGAAAATATCGATTAACTATAATATTTCTCTTCAAAATTATGTCAAACGACACGATATGTGGAAAGGCAATGTTTCATTTGATGATATTCAAACAATTAATATCAATCGAGATATACTTTTACGACACTCATTTCTTATTCTCAAAGGTCTTGAAAACGAACTTTCGACTAATGATAATACTGAAAGTCAAACATTACCCGTACGAATAAAAAAAAGCAAAGCACCTGTAAAAAAGAAGTCGGATTTGCGTTTTTAAATATGAAAATAAATAGAACATAAGTGATAAGAATGCAAAGAGTATGTAAACTCAAGGTTAACATCGAATAAATAAAACAACAAAAGAATTTTGAAAGTTTTAGTTTTTTTTTCTTCATTTCTCTCTTATTGTTTACGATGCATTCAGAAGACGACATCAATAGATCTCCTAAACAAAATTGCAAACGATTTTATTACATTCGTATATGTGATTCTCGTGATGATATAAAAATAAGTTTAGAATTCAATAAAAAATTTCTCATCAAATTTAAAGACGGCTTACACGTTAACAATGACCATAAATCTTCTCTACTACCAATGATTTATACTCTTGATTTGGAATTTTATATAAATCATAATAAACAATTAATATTTAAACATGAATCACAAGAGATAATTGCAAATGAATATCGTTTGAAATGTTTATGTGCCGATGCTCGATTACAGAAGAATATTCAATATGAGGAAAATAATGATATTCGACATTCTTTAAATAAGTATTTCAATGAGGAACATATATTTCTTTTTGATATTCATTTTCAACCAATTCATAGTTTCAATCCTTCAGGTATATAGACATTCTCAATCATTGAAAACTTCGTTTGTTTGTTTTTTGCTGTAGGAGAAGACGCAGATCCCTTCACTAATCTTTGTTTATTTACTTATTATCTACTTCACAATCGAGGCTATGATCTATTCAAATATCTATTCGAACAATTTGAAAAAGCAGCATATGTTCAACAAAATTTAGAGAAATTCTTTGAAAAATGTTTGAAATATTTAGTATCCTATGAAAACGATTGGAAATCATTGATTATCATCGTTCGAATGATAGGTTTACTTATGCCAATTAAAAGACAAAATTTCAATCCGGATTCTTTAGTAACAAGACAATTTACAAAAAAATTCTTATCACAATTACGAGGTAATTTAAATAATAAAATAAAGCTTAAAGAAAAATCCGATTGGAATCTATTTAAAAATGGTTTAATCGTTTTATTTACATTGCAATTTTTATATGGTGATGATAATGATGAGAATTTAGTTTACTTAATCATTGATGAGCAAATACGTCGAGAGATTGCCGATGGTCTAATTGAACAATTACTTGAAATCGATAAACCGATGCTAATAAATTCGAATTGGATCGATCTATTGACAATCATCGATCCACAGAAAATTCAAATAAAATATTTAAATCTCGCTTCATCATTCGAAATATTTATCAATTGTTTAATAAAGATCAATGAAAGCCTACTCACTCGAGATTTTTATTTATCTGCTGATGATTTACGAACTTATTTCGAAGAACGTTTACAAGGCAATCATTTGACAAGTAAATTTTTGTTTTTCTTTTTATTAAAAATCTCATTGAGAATAAATGTATTTTAGTTGATCTAGAAAGTATTTTATTCCTGTTGAATTTTTTAAAAGAACAACATATGGATAATCGTTTATTATTAACTATTGACTCGATTATTTCATCAAGTTATGCATTAAAACAAATGATTAAAATCTATTTCGATAGATTAGATATGACAAATGAAAATATGTCGAAAATCTTTTTAATTTTCTCGTCAATACATTCAATAGGAATGTTAGCTGATATTGAACCATATGAATATTTAGAAAAATCACTCGAACACATCCATTCAATAGATTATTCGATTAAATGGTTTGAATATTTTCTCGTCAAAAATAATATTGAACAATCGAAATGTCAACAACTCGTTCAACGATGGATTGAATGTATTCGAAAGAAATCAACGGGTTTAATCGATGTGTGTAAAGTATTGGATCGTCTATTGAAAAATATGAATTCAAACGATTGGTTTTGGTCATATTTTATTGATTATATCATTGAAATTTGCTTTCAACAAGATATTTTCTTAATCATTAAAGATAGTCTTATTAATATTCAAAATCGACATTTTCGAGATCGATTTGTAACAAAATTTCAAAAGAAATATTCGGTAAATTCTGAAAATGCACTTGCTGAATTATTTAAACTCGACAAGCAAACAGCAGGCAAGAGTCTACTCATTCGAGATTTGATTTCTATACTTTCTGATCAAATCGAAATACCGAATGATCTTCTTCTTCAAGATACATTCTTTCAACCAGGAAAATCAACATTAATCTATCGAATTCTTTTCGAAGAACCATTCGTTAATCTACCAATTCATAAAAAGATTATTCAGAGATTAATTCATTTTCTAGCCGATTGGGATACCGAAGGATTTTATGTTGCTGAAATTCAAGCGTGGAATACATTGCATTTTGACGCACATCGAATAGTCTTGCAAATTTGGAGATTAATCGAAACGAATTGGAAGAAAACGAAGCATTTAGAAGATATGATTGCCCAAGCAAATACAAGATATAATGAAATCATACGAATGAAAGAGAAAATGAGCTTTTGTTTGGATAGATATTGTGAAAATGCTTGTGATAAAGAGCACTATTTAGATGAAATTCAACATTTACAAAAACAACTTGCTCAACAACGAATTAATTCAATAAAAATTCCTGGAAATTGGCAAATTATTAAGCCATATGTCGAACAACTTTCGACTATATCGAAATCACATTGTTGGCAACAATATCTCAATGAAGCGAGTTTTGCTATGAAGCATGAGACAAGTCGTACGACACTTCGTTTATTCGAAATTACCTATAATATTCTTGAACGATTTAAAATTTTTATTAATAAATTTTGGATAGATCCAAAACAATCGCATCTTCATCAATTGGAACAATTATTTCCCGAACAAAATCTAATCGATTTTGAATTCAATCAAATTAAATCATTGTTCGATAGTTCACATTTGGATACTGTCGAATTGATTGTTGATTATTGGAAAAATCGCGAGAAGATTCACGATCTGTCTCAAGCATGTATCGATCTTCATGAACAATATCAAATTAAATCGACGGAAAAATTGATTATGTTCAAGAAAATTCTACAGATTAGTCAACTCACATCATTTAGTACATGTCTAGATATTTATCGTGAATATTGTTCGAATAGTTATTCGAAGTTAACGACGAGTTTTTTGAGTGAATATCATCGATCAAAAGAATTATTCGTTTTTCTTCGTTCGTTAACATCGTCAGATATCGATAATCTACTTGAAGTTGTTAATGATTGGGATGAAACATTAATTAATACAAAAACTATATTTGAATTTGTTTCATTGAAAAGTTTCTTCGATCAAATCGACGTGTCAATCGAACGTTTTGGCTCAACGAAAACATTCAACAATATTATCGATTCATTGGAAACAGTTTTCAAACAAAAAGAATTCAAATCCATTCTCAATATGATTCAATCATGTTCATCGTCACTCTCGAGTATAAAACATATTCATACGGCATCGATGGATAAAGAACAATCGAAACGTCGACGAATTCTCGAAATTATCAAAGATTCGAAAATTGAATTTCTCAGAACGGAATCGAAAAGTTGTCCGTATGAATTCGATGTTTGCGTGTCGGGTGATATTCATTTTATTGAACTAAGCGAACTACGTGATCGTGCACGATTGATTAACTATGCCAATCGAATACAGAACGATCTCGAACAATTACGTTCGATTATTCATCTTGTTGAAACAATTGAAATGATTTTAAAAACATTAACTGAATTTCATCGAACAGGTTATCCGTTGACAGAAGAATTTTCTTCGTCAAAGAAAATCTTCGAATGTAAACAAGGTAATTATGCGGATTTAGATCAATTTCGTTGTCTATTAAATACGGATTTAACCGAATGGGATGATAAACTTTGTTCAATGTACGAAATCTGTACGAATTTAACGTATTTTACTAATCAACAAATATGGAATATTGAAAAGATTCTCTATGCTCAAACACCGATTTTAAGAACGGATGTCGGCTATCATTTATTAAAATTCATTGGTATTGATCCTGAATCGATTGAAATCGAAAGTTTACCATCTATTCCTCGGAATTATCGGCAACGTTTGGAAAATATTGCGTCGATTTTAAATACATTTCATCATCGTACTCAAACAAATTTCTTTCAAGAAGATAGTCAACGAAATAAACAGATTTTTCTTGTTCAAGCATCGGACAATGGTTTTCTTCGAAGTATCTATTCGCTTTTTACTCAACATAAATCACCGATTCTAGCCAATCGATTGTTTTTCTGTACGAATCAAACAACTTGGATCGAAATTCGAGCGTTTATCTATCGATGTTTTTACTCGCAAACAATTCATCAATTGATTCAACCGGAATTCTTACCATTGGTTGTTCAAGATCAATTCATTGAATTATTCAATGAATTCATCGAAAATTCACCGAAACATCTCTTTCGTTTGAGTATCATAACAACGAAATCAAGTTCACAATTGCATCTCATCAATGGTCTCGGTAAACATCGAAATATTGAAATTATCAACGATGAAGATCTGTTAACAGAATATGAACTTGAAAAATTAATTCAAAAACAAATTGGTGATCGATGCATGCTCGTTACATCGAGAATTGCAGGATTAGGAAAATCGAATTTTATTGCCAAACAAGCAACAATATTGAATAAAACTCGTGTTAAATTTTCGATTTCAGGCGATATTAATATCGAAACATTAATCGAACAATTGAGTTCAGAAATAATTCAAATGCATTCATCGGAAATCATTCTACATATTAACATTGGTCCTATTGAAAATATTCAAGAAATCAATGAATTTCTCTATTCACTTGTTCTATTTCGATGTTTTAGTCTCGGACATCGACCAGTCGATGTGCCCGTTAACATTCCGATCTATATCGAATTCGATTCATCATCATTTTTGCAACCGATCTATGATAAAATTCTTATTTTTAAATATCTAAAAACTCAACATATCGATCGATTCGATTGGAATGATTTGTATACTGATTCATCGATGGTTCAATTCGTTGCCAATTATCTATTTGCTATTCGAAATAGAAGTATAGTTAGTAAAACAATCAATGAAGACACAGCACATGAGCCAATACAAAAAACAATTTGTATTCGATTGTTAAAAGAACGATTTCTTCCAAAGAAAAATCCTGAATTTATTTCTTGGACACAGTTATCCATTTATTTAAAAGTTTACTATACATTATTCTGGGGCTTTGCAAAATGTGGATATTTCATGGTTGATCCTAAACATTTGTCAACGCTAAGACTCGATGTTTTGCGAGCTGTTATAGCGTCATCGGATCAATTCACATCGTTGAGTGTTGAAACAGTTCGACGAAATCAAAGTGCCGTTCTAAAAAATGAATCCGTCAGTCCGTTTAGTGACGCAATTATTTGTTGGGAGAAAACTCGACCGTTTACTGTTATCTTTACAGTGACTGATAATCCGTTATTTATTTATAAAACAGCTGAAAATATACCGAAATCATTGAAAGATGCATTGATCAGTTACTTTGAAATTATGAATAAAAATGCAGCAAATCGTGGTCGACCAACGGGACTATTCTATTCGATTTTAAATCGTCTTTCGAGTTCATCAAATTCGACAACAAGTCAAAGTCCTCAACAACAATTAGAAGAATTCTTTCGAAATCCAAATCAAATGACACACGAAGAATTCTTTCTGCAATTGACATCTCTGTCAACGAAATATCTCGTTCAAAAAGCAATATGTGGTAAATGTTTTACTCAATTTGAATATAATGAAAAAGATTGTCTTGTTTGTCAATCACCTGAATCAGTTCTACAACCTGCTTCATTGGATAGTGCAGATATCGAACAATTTCAACGTAAAATCGCCGCAATCCTACATTCTCAATACGTATTCACAGCTGATAGTTATATTAAAATGTTACTGATCTATTTACGTATTCAAAGTAATCTTCCCGTTCTTATTATGGGAGAAACAGGCTGTGGTAAAACGGCATTGATTCAATGTTTATGTCAGAAGATTTTAGATGATCACATGGAAGTATTTCATATTCATGCTGGTATAAATAATGACCGAATAATTGAAACAATGCGAAATTTCATTGCTAAAGCAAAAACCTATGAAAATAAACGATTGTGGATATTTTTCGATGAATTTAATACAACGCCAAGTATTGGCCTATTGAAGGAGATTATTTGTGAACGACGATTTATGGGAGATAAACTACCGAGTAATATGGTCTTTTTAGGTGCTTGTAATCCACAACGACGTAGTGGAAAGAAACGACAAGCGGATGAGACTGAAGGTACGAGAAAATATCGATCGAATGAACATCGTCGATTGCAAGGTATCGATCCGACATTACTCTATTCAGTTGTATCGATTCCTGAGACGATGCTCGAACATGTCTGGGATTATGGTTATCTCGATTCATTAACAGAAAGAACGTATATTACAGCAATTTTAAATTCATGTGAGCAATTGAAAGATAATGAGACATGGTTTGCATGTATAATTAAATTAATATCGAAATCACAGAAATATCTACGTGAACTTCAAGATGTAAGCAGTGTTTCATTACGTGATGTAGCTCGATTCTGTCGGTTTTATGCATGGTTTTATAAACATACGAATTTAAATAATACTACTGACACCAATCCATCGATTTTCAATCGTGTACAACGTGCTAGTTTACTATCTCTTTTTCTTTGCTATTATTTTCGACTTACATCATCGAAAAAACGACAAGAATATTTAATATTTCTAATCAATTATATCACACGTTATGATTCAAATGTAACATTGGAATCAATTTCAACATTGTTGCATAATGAAAAAATGTCTCTCGTCGATAAAATGGAATTACCATTAGGTACAGCCAAGAATCGTGCGTTAACCGATAATATTTTTGTTCTGTTCACATGTATTCTCAATCGTATACCGGTTATACTTTCGGGTCGACCTGGTTCGAGTAAAACTCTTGCCATTCAAATACTTATTAGTAATCTCAAAGGAAAAAAATCGAAACATCCATTCTTTCGTGATCAATTCGAATTGATTGTTATTTCCTATCAAGGTTCGCAAAGTTGTACATCAGAAAGTATTATTAAAGTTTTCGAACAAGCACAAAAATGTACGCAATTAATGGCAACCAATGAAATATTGCCTGTCATTGTTTTCGATGAAATTGGCCTTGCCGAACTTTCACCACACAATCCATTGAAAGTTTTACATAATGAATTAGAAATCGAAAATTGCCGATACGGGTTCGTTGGCCTATCGAATCGACTTCTCGATGCATCGAAAATGAATCGAGCCGTTTACTTAGCATGTCCGAAAGCGAACGAAGAAGATCTCATTCAAACAGCATATACACTCTCGATTTCTATGCTTCCCGAAGGTCTACAAACAATTCCTTTGGATGAATCGATCATCAAAGGTCTTACTCATGCTTATATGACACTCTATGAACATATGAAAGATATACAAAAAGAATATTATTTCGGATTACGAGATTATTATGCATTGATTAAAGGTATTGTATACGATCGTATTCAAAATTCGAACAAGAATATCTATGAAATAATTCACTATCATCTTGTCTGTAATTTCGATGGTACAATCAATGGTGCACAGTTTATGTGGTCGAAGTTCTGTGAGTATACTCATTGTGAACATAAAATTAACGAATATTCTCGTCCAACATTTGATCATCTACTCGATCAATGTCTGTCAACAACACGAACCGGTCGTTTTCTCATGTTAATCGGTCGATCGGACAGTGATTTTGATTTCGTTCAACGTTATATAGCGATTAGACATCCGAATATTCCAACACGAACGTTAATCGGTAGTAAATTTCCCGGAGATTTCGTTTCGACTTCAACCTATACCGAAGAATACAATACTCGTGTTCTCATGGATATTATTCTACATGCTGAAAAGAACGTCACACTTTTCTTTCGAGGTTTGAATCATCTCTATGACAATCTCTACGATTTATTCAATCAAAATTTTGCTGTCACAGCAAGGAAAAAATACTGTCGAATTGCATTGGGTTCACTCTATCATCCTCGATGTATCATTCACGATGAATTCTATTGTATTGTTTTTGTTAAACAAGATGAATTAATTCAATATGATCCACCGTTTCTCAATCGATTCGAAAAACATTCGATCGATATGAATTATTTGATACGTAGTGAACGTCAACTTCTTTCGAATAAATTCACTCCTTGGATTCAATCAATTGTTCCATCGACAAATTTATTTCTTTGGTCGAACGAATATTATCTTTTGAATTTAACCAATGAAATTCTCGAACAAATTCCACGTTCAACACAATCCGACGATCAAGAAGATCTACGAACCTATTTTCAACATGAAATTCTTTCGACAAGTTCATTCGATCTACCTCTTCTTCTTTCTCTTCAATCGAAACAAGAATCGAGTCAAATCATCGATGAATACTATAGCATACACAACGAACTTTCATTTTCATTGTTTATTAATCAAGTTTTTACGAAAGAAAAAAATCCTCGACTATTAATCTATACATACACACAAATCTATGAAATTATCAATTACGATGGTATTATCAATCATGAATTATGGACTGAAGAAGTTAAATTAAGTCATTTTAAAACTGAACTTGAATTCTTACAAAAACTTCGTACATCATCGAAATTTGACAATACTCGATTGATATTTATTCGTATTGATTATCAGCAAGATGTACAACATTTGCCCATGCTTAAACATATTCTACTCGATGAAATCTGTGGTATTTGTTTGATATTTCATATGCAACGTTCGAAATTAATCAATGAAATCTATTTTCCTGGCTGGACGAAAGTGATGATTGATGATTTAGAAAATCATCGAATTCTACCGAAAACAATTCTTATGAATCCATCGTACGATCAATTAGTTTCGTATTTAGATTTTCTTAATCAAGGAATGATTTTTCAAGATTTAATCGATCAATGTTTTATGAAACTTCGTTATACAACATTGAATCGAATGTATCAACCTCGAGTAAACAATCGTCGAAGTCAAATAATCGAACATTTCAAAGAAACGAATTCATCATTGAATCTTGCCATTAAAAATCATCTTCTCAAAATCATTCAAACGAAATTATCGAATTCCGATTGGCGACAAGATCTTCTTTCCGATACAATCATCACCAATTCTTGTCGATCGATTAATGATGCATTGACACATGTTATTTTGAATTTTCTTCGTCGATATTTATCATTATTACTTTCGTATTATGAAAAATATTCACTTATCGATTCGTATTTATTTCTACTTGAATCCGATGAAACAATTCGAGATAAATTCTGGTCAATTTGGTTTCATTGTCAAACAAAAATCAACCGGAAAATTGATATTTCCTTGTTGAATCAAAATGTGATCGACATTCCTGTTATTTCAGATTTTCATCTGCCATGTATCACAATCGAATATGAAATTATCAATGAAATTCATCAGTTAATCATACAGAAACAACAAGACAAAGATCCAATAATTGAATTTGCTTCGAAAGAATTAATCAATCGAAGTATTTACGGTGAATTTATCAAAGAAATTCTTCATGATTCGAAACTATTTAATTTCTATTTTCATGATCTGTTGACTCTTGCAATGAATCAAGCAAATATTCATGAACTATCGATTACATTCGTTCAACGATTGTTAACAGCGAATACACTCAATAGTGTTCAACATCAATTGAGTTATTTATTCATTGATTATGTTGAATTCTTTGAAATTTTACGAACATTTGAAATTGGTCGATTGTTAATCGGTGAAGAAGAATCACTATTCGAAATATTCGAATCAACAAATCCGAATCATTTTCGATTGGTTTTTGAAAATTCGAAATTTTATCTTATTCATCCAGGTCATTCGCAACCAGACGATAATCCATTTCCTTGTGAAGGTAATCCTTATATCGAAGTCAGTCTCATGAATCTACTCGAACTACTGACGAGTTCGATTATCATTGCTCGTATTCATTCCATGCAACAACTGCTGACTAATTATGCACGTGTTATTCAAAGTATAACCATAGTCACTCGTTTTGGTCATTATGAAATAAATAATCTCGAAAAATTAACGTCAATCTTTCGATTGGCTTCATGTCTATCGACTCTCTATTCCGATGAGAAAGCATTTCAATTATTTAAACAAATTTATCATCAACCGAACTTTTCAATTGTATTTCGAAATCTCAATGAAATCCATCAATTAATCAATCTTATTCATCAAACAATACGAACACAAAAACCTATTGTTAGCGAAAAGATTATTCATCAAACTCTATCGAAATTTGAATGTGAACTCATTCGAAATTGGTTACTTGATCATGCTGAACAATACGAAGAAATTCCTCAGTTCATCAATGATCATAATCTTTGGAATTATTCAATTAAAATTATCAATCTTATTGATAAGACTTTTACACTTTCCGACGAAACACGAGACGCAAATGGACAAGTAACTAAAATGAATGTATTCACCAGTCAATCGAGTGATCCCGAAAGAAAATTTCAAATTCTCTTAACAGCGCGTATTTATATGCAGTTGATATTCGATGACGATTATCAATTAGAATTCGATACGAAAAATAAAAAACAAATCGTTGATTTTCTCGATTCGAATTTTGAGTTTTTCAAAGAAAATATTCAATTGACCGATCGATTCGAATTGATCTGTTCGATAGCTTGGATTAAATATTATCTTCTCTATTATATCTATGCTTTGAAAACGAATGTCAACGATAATATAATGACAAAAATCGATGAAATTATCAATAAAAATTCGTCGACAATTCGATTGTATCTCGTCAAACAGCTTTGTCAATGTGAAAATTTGTCATTTCATAGTCTATCGAAAAAATATCTCAATCGAACTGTCAATTGGCTACGATCGATGATTGATGATACATCACGTTCGCAAAAAATCATTCTGCCAACACCACTCTTTCAATTAAACGAAGAATTCAAACGAATTACAGGAATTCTTTCGAATTTTAATGAAATCGAAACACTTCTCAATCAATGTTCAACAGATGTTCATACAGCTTACTGTTTTCTTATGTGGTTTATTCATTATTATACACGATTTTATATGAGTAATGTCATGCCGGATAATGGATTTGTTGAAGTAGTCAAAAAGCAAATTCGAAAAGAATTAATCGAAATATTCGAACCGATTGGTTATGATCTAATTTGTTCGTTATGCATGAATTTTACTGAACAATCCTATTTTCATCTGAGTCCATCAATGCCTGAAAGAGATCTTCATCAACGATTATTAATCTTAAATATTATCGTTTTACTTATTTCATTGAAATCTCTCAAATATCCAACATTACTCAGTTCGCTTCTATTCGATTCGAATTTTAAAATGCCAAAATTCTATTTGGAACATTTTCAAACATTATCATTTCCCGAACAGAATACGTCACCTTTTCTTGATTTAATCAGACAATCGATATTTATCTTTCTATCCGATTGTAAACTTATTCAATACGATTCGACAACATATGATTTGACTTATTTCGAAAGTCATTTTTCAACATTCGATCAATGTTACATTTGGTTCTATAAGCTACTCAATTGTTTGGTGGATAAAAAATTTCTTAAAGAAGATCTCGTCGAAGATGAAACTAAATACGAACGATTAAGAAAACTTCTCGAACAAAAACTCATCATTCCTCATAGTCAATCGATGATCTATGAAATTAAAGAATATCAATTGGCATACGCCTATTTTATTTTCAAAGATGAACGGGCAAATCATTTGATTAATTTCGTCAATGAACTCGTCGAAAATAATCAACAATACGAAAATCTACAATTTTTCAATGTGACAAATATTCATTCGATTGATATCATCAAACATTTTTCAGCTAAATTACAATTTCAAACTAATTATCCATTGACAACATTTATTTTCGAACATTTGACGAATTTCGATCAAATCTCATATCTCTATTCGATAATTCGTTTTATTAATCATCTTATTCAACAATATGATTATCGTATTCGACGAGAAACAACAATTCGAGATTGTTTACAAACTGATTCGGATCTCAAAGAAATTCTCGATGATTTTCGAATTGCATGGAACGTTGTTATCGATTCGGAACATCCATTTTCTGATGATATGACAATAGCAACGTTAAAATCAAATACAAATATAATTGATTGTTTACAACGATTAGTTAATTTTCAAAATGAACTTTTGAATTATTCGAATTTGGATGCGAATGGACGACGTGTTCTATCAATTCAATTGATACAAAAACGAGATTTATTCGATTTTGGTACGAAGAAATTACGAAAATTTCTATTAGAAAAAGCGTGTTTAATCAATTGTGATTATGGAATGAGTCGAGAGATAATCTACGATTTCGATGAAATCGAATGGACATTAAAAAATGAAATCAATTGTCTGCCAAAAATCGAAATGAGCACAATACGATTTGCTAATTTTCAAGGTGATTTTGTCGATGAAATCATGTGTTTAATTAATGATATACGTGCTCAATTCGAACAGAAACTTTTCGATCCATTAGAACGTCAAGCAATCAAACGATCGATTGATGCGTATGATAACGATACGATTCTTCAATTGTTTAGTTTTATTGAATATATTCTAACTTATTTACGAAATCTTAATAATCAAACAATTGTTCAAACGTTAACATTGCAAACATTTATTGAAAAATATATTTATTTAAAAGCTATTCTTCAAAACAAAATCTTGAATAAAAAACCATTCTCATCGATTCATTTGAATTATATTATTGATCTGTATGAATTAATCGAAGAATGTATATTCGAGAAAATTCTTTCGTACGATCCTCGACTTGATTTCAATGAAAGAACCGATGTGATTCAACAATTTCTCAGTCAAACTATCGACAATCAACATATAGCCAATTGTTTTCAAGATGTTAACTGTTGGATTAACATGTTCAAACGTCTTCTTGTTCGGTTATTATTACCAAAGATTGACCTAAATTTTGATGCACCTTTACAAGATTTTGTTAAACGAAATGATATTTGGAAAGGAAATATAACTGCAGACAATGTTCGAACAATTGATATCAATCGAGATATTTGTTTGAAACATACGTGTATTATTCTCAAATATCTCGAACAAAAATTAAATGATAATAATGAACAAACAACAAAATCGAAACAATCATTCATGAGAACGAAGAGTGTATCTCAACGAGGCAAGGCCAGTCGACGAGATTAGGTGTCGTTCTTTTTCTTCTTGATGTGTGTCATTTGTTTTTCGTAAGATAAGGTTATAATGACGCACACCAAAGTAAATATACGTGATTGTCCTTTTTCGTTTGTTTCGTTTTTACATAAATAAAATCTTACCTTCTATATTCAAAAATATTTTTTTATTAACAATGGGTGCTAATTCATCAACGTCAATAGTAAATAATAAAGTCGATATTGCTAATGTACAGAATGCAAATACTAAAATGGTACAAAATGTTCTCGCTATTTGGTTAGATATAAATATTACTGAAGATAGTAAACATTGTCAAAATACTATTGCTCATCTACGAAAATTGGTACATACTGTTAAGACGTTTACAAATGAAGCCGATTGTATGAAATTTATAGAAGAAGTTAAAAACGAAAAAGTGTGCATGGTAACTTCAGGATCACTTGGAAGAAATGTAATGCCACGTATACATGATATATCTCAAGTGAATTCGATATTTATTTTCTGTGTTAACAGACAATTTCATGAACAATGGGCTAAGAATTGGCCGAAAGTCAAAGGTGTCTATTCGAATATGAAATTAATGTGCAATGATTTAAAACAATCGATCGATGATTGTGAACAAGATGCAATTGGTTTTAGTTTAGTACCGAAAGAGACTGACGTATCGACGGTGAACTTGAATCAATTAGATTCGATGTTTGTGTACACGCAAATAATCAAAGAAATACTTCTACTGAGTAAATTCGATCGTGAAGAATTTCTTAATTTTATAGAATATTGTCGAGATATATTTGATCATGGTAGTGAAGAAGAACTCAATAATATTAGTTTTTTTGAACAAAATTATCCGAAAAAAGCACCCATCTGGTGGTATACATGGGACTCGTTTTTACGTCCAATGCTCAATCGTTCATTACGATTGTCCGATGCAGATGTTATTATTAAAATGGGCTTCTTTATTGGCGATCTTTGTCGACAAATTGATGATTTATATCAACAACAATTGACTAGTGATCATGGTCAACAATTTACAGTCTATCGTGGTCAAAGCATGTCTAAGATTGACTTTGAAAAAGTAGCCGCAACAAAAGATGGTTTAATCTCGTTTAATAATTTTCTTTTTACAAGTGCGTCCGAAGATATTTCCATTGGATTTGCACAACATGCTCTCAGAAGTGCTGATATGGTCGGTGTTCTTTTTACAATGCATATTGATCCAACACAATCAACAGCATCATTTGCTTCAGTTATTGAAGTTGATGCGTATAAAGATGAACAAAATGAAATTTTATTTTCCATGCATACAGTATTTCGTATTCGAACTATTGAACAAATGAATGATAATTCACGTTTATTTCGTGTACATTTGGAATTAGTCACTGACAATGATCGAGACTTTCAGATTTTGACAAAACGTATTCATGAAGAAACATGTCCCGAAGAAAAGGGTTGGGGTAGATTTGGTTCCGTATTGTTAAAATTTGGTAAAGCAAAACAAGCAGAAGAAATCTATATTATTTTGTTACAACAAGAAACGCAAGAAAATAAAACGGGCTGGCATTTCAATCATTTAGGACAATGTCAACAAGAACAAGGAGAATATCATAAAGCTATTCGATTGTATGAAAAATCGATTGAAACCTATCAAAAACATCTTCCGAATGATCTTGGTTTAGTTTCGACTTATCAAAATATCGGCATGCTTTATTATAAATTAGGTGATTTTAAAAAAGCACTTTCATTTTCTGAAACAGCACTTGCACTTCAACAACAATTACTTTCTTCTAAACATCTCGATCTAGTCAAATCATATCACAATATTGGTTTAATATATCAACATATGGGTGAATATGAAAAAGCATTGTCCTATTACGAAGCATGTCTTGCTATACAACAGAAATTGTTTGATTCACGTCATCACGATTTAATATCTTCTTATAATAACATTGGTAGTATGCATTTTAATATGCAAAATTACCCTGAAGCACTTTCATCATTTGAAAATGCACTTACAATTAAAGAACAATCATTATCTGTCAATCATCGTAGCTTAGCCTCGTCACATAATAACATCGGCAGTGTCTATTTCAGAATGGGTGAATATGCAAAAGCACTTTCATCATTTGAAAAAGCAGTGAAGATTAAACAACAATCCGATCATCCCGATTTAGCTAAATCCTACAATAACATCGCCAGTGTCTATTTTATTATGAAAAAGTACGACAAGGCGCTTTCTTTCTATGAACAAGCACTTGCAATACAAAAACAATCGCTTCCTTCAAATCATCCTGATCTAGCCACGTCGTATAGTAATATTGGTTTACTTCATGAAATCTTAGAACATTATGCTGAAGCATATGTCTATCATGAAAAAGCCGTCAAAATTGGAGAACAATCATTGCCTGAAAATCATCCAAAATTAAAACATTGGAAAAATCAATTGAACCGATTGAAAACGAAATCTTAATCTTTTTTTTTCTTTCTTAAAAATGAATGTTTTAATGTAATAATTTTAATAAAAATGTCAAAATACCCAAATAGAAAGGATTATTCTTCAAAGTCGACTATGTCAAAATAAAAAGTTAATTACAAAATACGAGACCAGAAGAAACGACTGTTTATTGAAAAATGACTAACGAGACATCAAATGGAAATATTCATCGTGCAAAATTTGTTCTATTTTTAATATTTCAAATACCATCATTGATTCTATCAATATTATTCTTTATTTATTTTTTCAAACATCGAAACATAATGTTTATTCGTCAAAATCAAGGTTTATTAATACTAATGATTATAAACTTCCTTCAAGTTTCAATTGACATGTCAATGGTCATTCATTTCAATAGACTTGGTTATGTTAGTCCAGCAACTCCGATCTACTGTACATGGTGGACTTTTTTAGAATATACTTTTTTCGTTGGAGGTGAAATGGTGATGTCAGTCATATCTATTCAACGACATATATTTGTATTTAAAACAAATTTATTCAATAACCGTCTATATCTTTATTTATTTCATCATTTTCCTCTTTTATTTTTTGTTGTCTATCCGGTGGTATTATATTTAATTATAATTATATTCGATTCATGCGATGGAACACAATGGGATTATCAATCCAATGTTTGTGGTCTGGCAAATTGTTATTTGATTTATAATACAGTTTTAGCAACATGTGATTGGGCAATTAACAATGGTCTACCTATCGTTGTTATATCTTTAGCAAATATATCGCTTATATTTCGTGTTGTAGCACAAAAACGTCGTACAATTGGACATGTATCATGGAGAAAACAACGACGAATGACAATTCAATTGTTAAGTATTTCATGTATTTACTTTATTGGTTGGTTTCCTAATTTAATCATCGGTGTTATTCAACAATTGTATTTGCCAACATTTTTAATGGATATTCAACTTGATTATGTTTTCAATTTAGTCTATTTTATATGTTTACTTCTACCGTGGATATATTTGGGATTATTTCCTCAATTCAAACAATGGCTACATAAAATGATGTTATCGAATCGAGTTTGGGCCATTGAGAATACTGTTGAACCAACAAACACTCGCCGTCGCTAAAGAGACTAAAACTGTTAATTCTTACGTTGTATTTCATTTCGCTAGACCTATATTTTTCATTTGACAATACTATCGCGGGAAGAATGACTAATTTGTATGTACATGTGATTATAGGTTTCATTGATAAGAAGAGAAAGAAAAACATGACTACTTGCCGTCATCAAACAATGATGAAACTCGAGTTGTTGCCTAACGAAGTTTTATGTCTCTGCTTTGAATTTTTTGACGTCATTGAATTATTCAATACATTTGATGGGTTAAATCAACGGTTCAGTCGACTTATTCGACAGATTCCTTTATACTTGAATTTCAAATTTGTTCGAAAATCAATTTTTGACGAGTTTTGTGCACGATTATCATCCGATGATCAAATTAGAAATCAAATCTACTCATTAAAATTGTCCAATTCTCGAACATTCAAAGAAATTGAACTATTTTTATCGAAATTTACATTTGATCAATTTCCTCGTCTTCAATCATTTGAATTCGATACGATTAATGAAAAAAATGTCGAACAACTCAACACAATGTTACCATCCGTTCCCGAATTGCATCGGCTATGTCTTTTGACCAATGAGCTTTATTTGTTAGAAAATATTCCTTTATCAAAATTAAAAGTATTATATATTGATTCAATGGTGAATTTATGTAATCTTTCGTCAATTACTCATCTATCTATTCGAAGATGTACGTTTACTGATATAGGAACAGATATCTTTCGATATTTGCCCGTTTTAAAATATCTTCGAATAGAACATATTCTTCATTTCAACCATGAAAACGAACACATACATTCTTCAACAGCAATACATCTCAAACGTTTAATTTTTGATGATGTTTTCGTAGAAAATTTCGAACAACTCATAGAAATCTTTTGTCATACACCAAATTTAACAAACTTAACTATTGCTCATGGTTTTATTAAACAAATGCATGTTGACAAAATGCAAGAAATAATTGAATCTTTTTTACCATTACTAAAAGTTTTCAAATTCAATTTTCTCACAGACATTTCCAACAGACAAGAAATAGGAATTCGACTTTTCGATAGTTTTCAAACGGATTTTTGGCATCAGTATCAATGGTTTACAGAATACGTTATTCAGAACAATTATATCTACATTTATACGATACCAAATCCTATTGATAAATATAATATATCCCTTTTCAGGGACAGATATGCAACGAATCATATCAACGCTTTCGATAATGTTCGATCGTTGAAAATCGATCCAGGGCAAAATGACGCGTATGAATTTTATTTTGCACATATTGAAGAATTACAATTAGTCAATGACGACATAGAAATGCGAGTATTACGAAATTCAGACATTGAACGTTTAAAATCAATGGTCAATTTTGCTCATATCAAACATTTACAAATTCATGAAATATTTTCGATCGAAAATCCATCGGATTGGATCGAACTTTTTCATAAAATGCCGAAATTATGTGAATTAACTATTCCTCCGAATATTTTGAGATCATTTCTTGAATATTCAAATGATCAAATTCGAATTTTAAATATTAAATATAAATGTATGCCATCCACTATAGTTGATCACGTGGAAACATCAAAATTACGACCAATGTTCAGTAATCTTGAAACATATACCGGTTGGTTGAATTCTATTGATGATTTAATCTATTTAATGAAGAATTTTGCAAATATATCAATGATTTATGCTGATATTCCGTTAAAACAAGATACAAAAACGAAAATAAAACAATTAGAACGTCAACTAAATGAATCTAACGCCACATATCACATCGAAATAATCGAATTAAACTACAATGATTGTGGAATAAATGTTCGTATATGGTTTTAATCATTTTTTTCCTTTTGCCCATGCAACAAAACAAAAAGCTTTCTACTGAAATATGTTTATTTGAGTGTGACAAACAAAACAACGAGCTTATATAAGATCTATTTGTGATTGACAAAAGTTTGTTTCGTTTGTTGAACAATCGAATCTATTAAATCAGTAAACCATTGACACTGGTTAACTTGTGCTAAAACAACCGTCTCATTCACTGAAAGTAAACATCGAAGAATATCTGAAAGTGATTTCACCGTTTCTTTGTAACCTAATCGATATAATAAATATTTCCATAACAATTCAATGTATTTATTTTGAATCTCGAACACTTGTTTAAGATTTGTCAAATTCACTGGAGATGAGTTCGAATAACAAATATAACTAACTGTTGAAAAACAGTAGATACAAAGAAGAATCTTCATGATAAGTGCATCAAAATTATATTGTTTTGTTAATAATTTAACAACAGAAACAAGTTTGGGATGTGTAATAATTGAAATTGCATCGAAAAACAGTAGACAATCGGTTAAGCCGATTTTAGTCGAAATAAAATTTGCTGATATACTTGATACATGTCGAATTGTATTATTAAGTAATAATGAACGATCGTCGGATGTTAATGAAAGAAAATCTTTATTATTTAAATAGACTAATTGAACTAGTTGACCTTTCTCTTGACAATATTTAATAAATGAATGAGATTTAAAACGGAATTTAGCCGGCAAAAGATATTGTTGTTTCATATATTGTTCACTCAGTTGAAATGCACTATATTCATCATAGCAATGAGAAATATTCGAAATTTCAGTCCATTCATCAATTGTTAACGTTGAAATATCTGATTGAAGAAGATTTAATATTGGTATCTAAACATTTTAAAACTTTGTCGTTTTTTTTCTTGTTTAATTTCAAATTCTACTTGTGCAAATGAAAAATGTTGTGTTGTTTTCGGTCGTCTTGTAATCGATGCACGAAGCATTTCAATTTTCATTCCAACAGACAAACATTTTTTCAATCGACAATATGAACAAACATGAACATTATTTTCGTTGATTTCACAGTTATTTTCCCGTTTACATTTGAGTTTCTCCTTGAAAATCTTGAAGTGAAATTCGATTTAGACAAAAAAAAACACTTCTTACTAATCCCTTTGAAGCATTTCGACGAAAGAAAACCTTGCATGCACAACAGGCTAGAACACTGTAATAATGATAAACAGCTTTTCTTCCACATATTTTACATTGTTGGTTATCCATAAAAAATGCGTAATGTTGATTTTTCGATGACATCTAGAAGTAGACGAAATGACCTTTTCTTTTACTGACGCACTTTTGTCGTTCTATATAAGTCTAGGACAGAAACGCGTCTAAGAAAAAGAATTACGTGTTTTAGAAAATCGTTATACATGATAATTTAACGAAATAGAACGAGCGAGTGAAGAGATACAGAGTTTGAAAGTTATTATCATATTTTATAATAGTGTTTTATTGATTTAAATATTAAAAAAAAACAATAACACAACACGCATAAGCATGACCATTTTCAGCAGTCATTCGTACGTTTCTCAAAGTAATGTTTAATTAAAGTAACAAGATCATATAATCATGTTTTGTTCATTGAAATCTATTGAATCAGTAAACGATTGAGACATTAATCAACTAGTGTGAGAACAATTATTTCTTTGTAATCTAATTGATATATTAAATTTGAGGATGTTGTCCTCCTTTTCTTCGTTATTCGTATGACTGACGGTTGGTCTAATGACCCGTGCTTTTCGTTTCTTGGTACATCATCAAGGGATCAGTCATACTATTACGCATATATATATATATAAGATGTACTGCGCAACAGAACGAGCAAAAAGAAAGACAAATGTTTTGTTATCCTTTCTTAAGTTTCTTCTTTTTCTCTTCGTAAATTATAATTTATTTGGATATATTTTTAAAAAAAGCATCAAAACATGTGTATACAAAAATATTTTCAATCGCGTTGACTAGTTCGACTTGATGGCTTTTTCGTTTTAGATGCTGTCGAATTATTTTGATTTCGAATGTTTTTTCGTTCGACTTCATTATTAATAAAATTTATTTTTCCATCGATTTTGCTTTCTAAACCTTTCAGAATAATATAAGCGTGTTTTAATTGAATGTTTTCTTTGATTTCAATAGATCGAAGATTATCCACAGTGATATTACCCTTCCACATATCATTTCGTTTGACATATTGATGTAATGATGAATCGAAATTAATATTGACTTTTGATAATAATAAACGAACAAGAAGACGTTTAAACATACCAATCCAAATATTCAAATCATGAAGATTTTTATCATTTGAAATCATTTCATCGAATTGTTTACGAATTGACGTTTGTTGTTCGGTTGAATACGATTTCTCGCTGAGTTCATTTGGAATACTTTGTCGTAGAATTGCATCAAATACATATTCTTCAGTTAATTCATGTAGATCAATAATATATTCAAGTGATAATGATGATAGTATCTGCTTTTGATTAAACTCTTTACTTAAATAAGCTCTTGATTGCATATGAACGGCAGTAAATGTTTCGATTGTTGAGATTTCAACAATATTTTTATTATTTATTGTTCGTAAATAGGTTAAAATATATTCAAGTGAATTCGACATTTCCAGCATTGAATTGTTATCGAGTTTACTAATCAATTCTTTGATTTCGTTTCGTTTTCGATCGTCAAGTAATTTTTGTGAAAAACGTTGTCGAATATCATTAATTAATGATTTATTTTCATCATATAATTCACCACGATAATTAAAATATCGCATATTTTCTATATCAATCTTTGGCAAACAACTTACTTCATTTCTTAATATCCATTCGATTTCATCATAATTGCAGTAATGTCAAAGTTTCTCCCAAGCGGAATTCTAGAATTTTACTATTCTGTTTCAATATCAGTTTCATTTCTTAATTTTGTTCCATCTGAAATTCTATAAATAACAATATGGTCACTCTAATTCAGAAATAACAAATTGTAATCGAATTATGTTCATCAGAGGGGAATTTTGCGTAATTAGTGCTGTTACTATACGGAAATCAGAATGGTATAAATTCTAGATGAAAGCTAATTATTTTAATTTATTTACGAGAAAAAATATTTTGAACTATAGCATTCCAATCAGTAGTTGTCTTAGGTAAATTAAGGTAAACTGTGCTAAATTCATTAATTAAATCAACACTAATAGCATTGGATGTATCTGATAGTTGACTTGGTGTTTTTTTGAGAGCAGCAGCAGCAGATAGATGTGATAGAGAAACACCTTTAACATTCGGTCCTAAATCGGCCTATTAAACACATATAGTCAAAAATCTGAATAAAAGTGTCTACACACAACAGGAAAGACAGATGATGGTGGACGTTTTACTCTTGAAAAATTTTTAAAATGAAATAAAGTGAGCATGAATAGTGGAGCTCGTAAGTGGTTCACGTTACTAAAATAAATTTCCTCTCAACACCGTAGAAAATTCCAAAGTTGCAGCCACACAGTTCAATAAAACTATTGCTATAACGAATCATCATGAATTAGATGAATATCTGCCATTTCACATACATATTGCGCCAATTGTGCAGAAAACATAACTCGTGGCAGCATTTTGACTTGACCAGCATTCTCGATATTTCGGCATATATAATTCATTTCCAATACCCTTACCCTCATGATGCTACAATCCAAAGGGATCCAGGATCTGCTTTTTGTTCCTAGTTAAGCATACTATTGTAAGTGTTGTCACTTTCGTAAAAGGAAGGTTTCCGTGAGTTCCGTTTATTGACGAAATGAACGAAGGAAGAAAACATGAAATCGAACGGTGTAGAGAGAACAGACAGAGAGAGAGAATTAGATGGCGTGATGTGTAAGAATAGGGGAAAACCCAACACACCTGGAATCATCCATCCCAACAACTATGAATATCAATTAGCAAAAAATTGAAAAATCAAATTTTATTCATTCTTTAAAAAAAATTACGAAAAAATACTCATAAGAGTACATTAATTTTTATCAAATAACATCCGGTAGTTTCACTTTTTTCGTCGTCTTTTTTATTTTTAAAGCCTTGCCAGATTGCGTCGTTGTGACAGTTGATTGTTTTATGTCTTTGCTCGGTTTGTTCATAGGTTCTTCTTTCATCATGAGACTATCTGAATTCATCATTTGTTCTTTCTCATTTAATCGATCTTCTAATCCTTTCATGATAATAAACGCATGTTTAAGTAAAATATTGTTGTTGATTTCAATCGTTTGAATATCATCTTTTTTCATATCAATTTTCCATGTATCACTTCGTCGAACATACTGCTGTAACGGTGAATCAAAACTAATACTCACTTTTGTCAATGTTAAACGAACCAGAAGACGTTTCAACATATCAATCCAAATATTCAAATTTTTAAAACAATCAGCAAGTCTATCATCATTAAAAATCATCTCTATAAATTGTGTATTAATAGATTCGTTTTGTTCATTAGAAAATGATTTATCTCGTAGTTCACTTTTGATATCCATACGTAAAATCGAATCGAATACATGTTCTTCAACTAATTCATACAAATCAATAATATAACCGAGTGGTAATGATGCAAACGATTGCTGACTAAGTTCAGCGGTCAAATAAGATTTTGATTTAATATATATGTCAATAAATGTTTTCATTGTCGATGTTTCAACTACATTTCTATTATTTATTGTACATAAATAAGTGAGAATATATTCCAATGAATTTAACATTTCCCGAACAGAAGTATTGTCCATCAAACTTATTAATCTTTTGATTTCGATTCGTTTCTTATTTTCTAATAATTTTAACTTTTCTTGAAAACGTGTTCGTATATCATTGATCGATCGCATATTTTCATTATTTAGTTCACCCTGATAATTAAAATATCGAATATTTTTCATATCAATCTTTGGTAAACAACTAATTTCATTTCTTAATGTCCATTCAACTTCATCAAAATCATATAAAATCTCTTCACTTCTTCCATACATATAATTGATGATCATGCATTTTTCGACTAATAATTTTCTTAATTTATTTGTACCAAAATCAAAAAGATATTCTTTACGTATCGATTGAATTGGTATGACATGAGAATCTTGTTGTTCTTCGATTCTCGTGATGTTTGAATGAAAATAATCATAAATATCATTGTGAAAACCGACAATTGTGTGTAAACAAGCAGTTGGAATCATATTTTCATTTTCATTCGATTTATTTAATAAAAACATTGAGATTTTTGTTCGTTGTTCGAAATTGTAATCTAATTGTACTGATCGAAATTTATATATCTTATTTTCATAGAAAACATCTTCAAGATTAATACTCTTCCAAGCATCATGAAATTGTTTAAAAATAGATTTTAGTTGGTCATCACTATTCAAACAATCAGCAATCGTTTTCTTGTTTGCATCAACTCGTTTAATTCGATGATCAAATTGTTGCATAAGATAATTAATAAATCTGACAATCGGATATAGATGCTGAATATTCTCATAATCAGAAAGATGTTCAAAAATAAAATATGTTATTGGATAATTAATTTTATAATTCGGTTGAAGTTGAAGTTGTTTGTAAAAATGATCGATAATATCAATCGAATGAATATTAGTAATATTAAAAAAGTTGAGTAATGGATATTTGTTATCATCTTGAGTTGTTTCATTGACAAACGTAATTAACTGTTTATTCTTTTCGTCTTCTCCTCCGAAAATAAAATCTAAATAAGCTGATTGATATTGTTTAATTTCAGCAACGATAGATTGAGTATGAGGAATGATTAATCTGTCTTCGATCAATTGTTCTGATCTACGATGATTATTTTCGTTAGGAATATTTTCTTTAACCATTTGATTAACAAGATAGTACAACCATACATAAGATTGTTCAATATTAAGTAAATTTTCCAAAAGTAAAGTGAATTTATTTGATATATTCTTTCGAAGATAGTTTCGTATGTTTGATGTTGAACATGGCATACCGTCTAGTTCATGTAAAAATAAGAAAACAGCTTGTGTCATGAAATCCATATAATGATATGTTAGTGGTTGACTCAAATGTTTTGGTGTTTGATTTTCATTTGATAGATCTTTTAACTGGTAGTCTTTAATGTATCCAGTGATAAATTCTAATGCTTCAGTTTTGTTCAATCGAACAGTCGGTTTATTTGATGGACGTAATACATTATTTGCCAACAAAAATGTGTTATTGCACAATGGACATGCCGTAGATTTATCGGGAATAATGAAGTTTTCAATAAAAAATATCCAGGGACACGTTTCCGAGCAACGCATGACATGGATATTCATATCAGTCTGTTTATTAATTTGATCGCGAATACCTTTCATTTGTATAAGAACAAGATTATTCGCCTGAGCAATACCTGTTACGTCGGATAATTGTTTAAAATGATCGGTATAGTTTGTTGGTGATTCCAGATTCGTAGCAAATAGAAACGAACTAAGAAATGAGGAAGTTTTGGTTGATTTGAATGAAATGAGTGCTGCAATGATATTTAAAATAAGTAAACGTTGATGAAGATCTTCTTGAGCCATGGATACATGTACTCGAAAATACGATTTGTCATCGAAATTCTTGCATAATGAATAAATTAATTTGTATCCAATCGGACTGAAACATTGAGTTAATTCTTTAGCAAGATCTGTTTCAACTAATCGAACAAATGGATCATCTGGTAAAACATTACTTTTCATATAACGAGTGTAATAATGAATGAACCACATAAGAAAGCAATAAGTTTTGTTCTGATTTTTAAAACACTCACGAATAAGTCCTCCCATTGCTGGTTTCTCAATCGATACTGATAGTTTGCTATCAATAGTCTTGAAATCACCGAGAAACTCAAAAAGTGGTGTTGGCAGTATGAAATTATATCGAGCGTTGAGTGCTTGTTGATTAACAGATTCAGACATCATTGAATGTATCCAACTTATGTTTTTATTACTATATTTGTTCTTTAGCTGTTCCAATGTCATCTTTTCAGTTGAACAAAGTAATTTGATAATATATAGTCTTATTGTTGAAAGGAATAGATGTTCATCTCCAACAAGAAATTTGTTAAGTGTAATCATTATTTCATTTTTGGAGTCATTCTTCAAAGCATAAACATAGTGAAGAAGATAATATTTTAGCCAGGCAATTGAACTAATTAACGCGATTGTATGATTCTCTTGATTATTATTTATATCATTGATATTTCGTTTAAAATTTTCAAAATTCTCCTCCAATATTTTGAGTATTTCATAATTTGTTTTAGATGTGACTGATAATTGATAATTTTTATCTAAAATAAGACGTGTATATATTTGTGATGTCATCAGAATTTCTATTTTTCTTGTTTTATCATCTGGAAAACGTAGATTTACATCTTCATCTTCATCATCATCATCATCATCATCTTCCTTTTCATCTTGATTCTCATCTTCGCTTTCACCTTGGTTTATGTGTCCACCACTTTGAATGACTGTTGCTGATAGTTCAAAGATAAGTTCAATGAAATTGAACATTTTAGCTGAATATTTCCACAAGTCATCATTATTAATAAACTCAAAAATTTCATTACATTTATCATCATTATGCAACGACCAACTTGTCAGAAGTTCACTTTCAAATTTCAATAGAGTTTGATTAACGATTAGATCCGTTGTTGTTGGTCGATTTTCATTAACTATTTTACGTAAATAATTCATTACACTACGAATATCTTCTAATTTATTAAATGTAACGCAAACATTTGAATAACGATGAACTTCTCGGAGAATAGTTATTGCTGTGTCATTCGTATATAAACTTGATATAAAAGAAGCAAGACGACGAAACGAATTGACTTTATAAAAATTGAGAATACTATGTAGACCGTATCGAATTAGTTTATTTATCGTTTGCGAGAAGAGGCTGTAATTTAATATTAACTGGCCAATATTATCACAAGATTCGACAACAGTTTGAGAAATAAGTAGTTCAATCAGATTCCTCAAACTTATTTCGATAAATGGATCAGCTTTACCTTCATATATATCATCAGCATCAGCGGATGTATTTGGTTGAATTAAATAGATGTTTTCTTCTTGTTGCATGAGAGCATAAAAGTTATTGATATTTTTCAATGAAGAAAGTATACATCGCTGATCGATCGTTTTACTGAGAAGTTTTTCTTCAGTTATTGACAAACTAATTTCAAATAATCTCATAATTTCAAATAATTCTTCAGGATAAACTAATAAATAAGTTAATTGATATTTAATATCAGTTGACAACGTCGAAGTTAATTTTCGAATTAAAGATGTTGGTAACTTTTGAATATGAGCTTCATTTTCAGTTAACACCAGTTGATCATGATAATAATGTAAGAACATATCGGGATCTCGAAAAATTTCATCAATATTTGAACCATAAAAACTTTTACTGATCAATAGATTGTAAGCAAAATCAATCAAATTAGTGTCCTCATTTTGGCGTTGTTGTGCAACAATTTGTCTTATTTCACAGATGACCTCATATTCATTGATTGCATATGGTAAATGAAGATCAAAAACAAGAGATGTTCGTGCATAATTTTCATTGATTATTGAAGGATCAATTTTTTCAATGACAATATTCCAAAATGTCTTCCAAAATGGTTCAAGTTTTTCACGAGTTTTTTCATCAGTATCAAGAAGAAATAGATATGAATCGATTAGTGAATGCTTTTCCAAGTAGTAAAATAATAAAGAAAGATATTTATCTAAGAAGAGTGAAATGATTTTCACAACAGCATCGTTAAATGAACGCGATGAACTATTGATAATACCATCTGATAGAAGATCCAATCGCCAATCAGCGAACTGTTTCTGAGTAGAATCAGGAATGACTTTCTCTATCCATTGTGCTAAACAGTTCTTTACTGAGGAACGTAGATGCTTATTATTATTATTGTTATCTTTTGAGCTTATTGTTAATTGTTCAATGATTCGATTTCGACGATCATTGATTTTAGCTTTACTATTTTCATTTGTCACGATATAATGAAATTGGATCATACAGCGGTTGATAAGATCATCAAATATATTTTCAATGTTTAAAAATTTCAAATAAGAGATAAGATTACTATACGATGAATTCATAAGTATGTCTTTTGGTAACACTTGATGTGCTTGTAAATCATCAATCATTACTCGTGACCATCCATCGAAAAAAGCTTCATTACTCATTTGACTTTGTTGACATCGTTGTAGATGAAAAATCAAACAAATTCGTCGACTACTATCGTTGGTTTGTTCATTCATAAAGATATGTTTAAGAATAGGAACATGCTGATAATCACGACAATAATCAATTCGAATACATAATAAACGAGTAGTTCCTGTTTGACTATAATGCATTTTTATATTTTGTATCAATTCTAGTTCAGTTTTAATGTAACTCAATTTGATTTCTTTAATACATTCTTCGCCATTGGGGATATCATTATAATTAATCGTTTGATCTATTTGAGTATATGTGTAAATCAATAAATTTTTGTTTTGTTTTTTTTCCAATTCTTCTTGAATAAATGATGCGAATGATAATTGATCGTGAATTTCATAATATTGTTGAATCAATTTGTTATTATCGGAGCTGCCTTCGGATGAAGATAGAAGAAAAGGTAGATCAAATGAACTTAAGCGAAGTAATTGATTTTGACAATATTTCAATACTTGTTCATCATTGATTGAATCTGTAGATTGTCCCAGTTGATTAAAAGCATCCGTAACTAAATTAAGAGTATAATTATCATTATATTCAGGAAAAAGATGTCTTTTCGAAGGATAATTCGTATTCGAATGTTTTCCAAGAATTTGATTGATCAATTGATCTAGTTGTGATGCAATGTCTTTATAACGATCTTCGATTAATGTATCGATATTGATGAGATGTTTTTCGAATCGATTAAGAAATGGTAAATCATATTTATCTAAATCTTGTCTTTTAACAAAAACAACACAATAGAATTCATCATGAATTACACAACGAGGATGATAGAGTGAACCAAGAGCAATTCGACAATATTTCTTTTTAGCTGAAACAGCAAAGCTTTGATTGAATAAATCATAAAGATTATCATATAAATGACCTAATCCTCGTAAAAATAAAGTCATACTTCTTTCGGCATCGAGAATGATATCCATTAGTATTCGAATATTGTATTGTTCTGTATATGTTGTTTTCGATAGAAAATCACCTGAAAATGTACTACCAATTAATGTTCGTGTTTGCATGGATGGATATTTCATGGTGATATATCGTTGTAAATAATCGAAAGTAGTTTCACTATCACCAATCAACATAAGAAATCGTCCGTTACGTGATGATAAACATTGATGTAGTAGTTGATCAAATGTTGGCGATGGATATTGTGTAGCTTTGTATTCGTCATTTAAATGCTCACAGAATTTTCTCCAGATGATTTTAGATTCACTGAAACGATCGTCAAAATTACATGCAAATTGTTTTCGAATAACTGCATATAGTTGTTCTTCTTTATAATCTTTCTGAATCGTATCAAACATAATTCCTTTGATTAATGAATAATAATCTCGAAGTCCAAAATATTGTCGATTTCCTGGTTTTTTCATATGCTTACAAAGTGCCATGTAAGCAACGGCTAAACCCTCGACAATCGATTGATGGAGAGGAACTCCTTGACCACCTTCTCGTAACATGGATTCAGATAGACTAAGTGCAGTGAGTTTCAAATCATCGAGATCTGGTTCAGGACATGATAGATAGACAGCTCGATTCATTTTCGATGCATCTAAACGCCAATTTGATAAACCAACAAATCCATGTCGACATCTTTCAATTTCTAATTCACTATGTAAAACTTTCAATGGATTATGTGGTGATATTTCAGCAAGACCGATTTCATCAAAAACAATTACTGGTAGTAACTGTATTTCACTTTGTGTGTTTGCATATTTATCAGCACGTTCGAAAACTGTTGTAATACTCTCTGAAGTACAGTTTTGTGAACCTTGAAACGAAACAGCTACGAGTTCGGGTAGTTTTTGAAAGAATTCATCATGGGATTTCTTCCCTTTCAAGTTACTAATGATAATTTGTACAGCTGATGTTTTACTCGAACCAGGTTCACCACAAAGAACAACAGGTATTTTGTTGACAATACATGTGAATAGAACAAAAATATTATCTGTGAGAGCATTATTTTTCGCTGTGCCTGATGGCAATTCCATTCGAGTAATTAAACTCATTTTTTCACTGTTTAGCAATTGATGAATAGAGTCTGGTAATATATTTGGCTTGGATTTTTTAATAAGATCTGTAATCATATCTGTATAGTCGTTACGTTTTTTTGCTGATTCAAGTCGAAAATAATAACAGAGTAATAAAGCTAATAAACTAGCACACTGAATAGGTGAGAATAAACTCGATATGTTTGCCATGGGAAATTTAGTACAGAACCAATTATAAAATCGACAAAATCGAACTGCATCTCGTAAAGAAACACTACTAACATCATCATTCTTACGAAAATATTTATGTGATTCGGATATCATTTCGACCGTACATTCGAACCAATCGTTAATCGATTTTAATCCTTCACATTTCTCTAAGATTTTTTCAATATAATTCTTTTCAGTTTCTTCATCAAGAAAACCATAATCCCATACATGTTCAAGCATTGTTTCTGGAATAGATACAACAGAATAAAGAAGAGATGATTGTGTACCAGCAATTTGATCTAATAGATTTGCATGATACTTTTTAATACCACTGATTTCAGCGGATTCATCTTTCTTTGCTTTTCGTCGTTGTGGATTACAAGCTCCTAGAAAGACCATATTATTTGGTAATGGTATTCCAAGCATTGTTCGTTCACAGACAATTTCTTTGATGAGACCAATATTTGGAGTTGTATTGAATTCATCGAAAAAGACCCAAAGACGTTTGTCAGCTTTTTCTTCAGAACAAGCTTTTGCTCGTTCAATATATTTACTCATATTTTCAATAATTTTTTCATTGGTGATACCTGCATGAATACGAAATACTTCCATGTGATGATCGAGAATTTTCTGACATAAACATTCAATCAGTGCAGTTTTTCCACATCCTGTTTCTCCCATAATAAGCACAGGAAGATTACTTTGTACGCGCAAATAAATAAGTAACATTTTGACGTAATTATCTGATGTGAATACGTACGAAGATTTAATATTTTGTGCAATTAATTTTTGAAATTCGACTATACATTCTTCATCGAGAGAATTAGGTCGAATAAGAGCCGTTGTAGGTTGACAATCAGGACACTGTTTAGTATCGTAAGTAAACTGTTTGAAACAATTTGGACAGGTTGATTTTTTCAAGAAAAATTTCTTCGATAGAGATGTCAATTGAAAGAAGAACTGTTCATGTGTCATTATATTTGGATCCATAAGAAATCGTTCTAGTTGTGCCTGTGCAATATCTGTTGATGTGGATGCTGCTGTTGTTGTTGTTGTTGATGGTTTTGAAAACCAATAGGAAAAGAAACCTCGCTTAGTTTCACTAGTCGTTGTTTGTGTTGTTTGATTGGCTCTTCGTTCATAATCTGATTGAAGTGCTTGTATTAATGTTGATGGTATATCATCTCGTGTTTTGTAAACAAATAATGGCGTATTGTCTGAATTGAAAATTAAAATAAAGGCTCGTAATTTCTTCCAACTAATAATAGCTTCGTTTAGCGAAAATTCACATTTGTCATCGATGGCTGAGCGCTGATTGTTTCGAACTGTTTCAACACTCAACGAGGTGAATTGACCTGAACAATTTAGTAAACTCCTCAAAATCTCAACACGTAATGACGATGATGCTGTATTAGCTACAGTGAAATGACCACATTTGGAAAAGTCAGAAAATAATTTCGAGTAAATCGATAAAAAGATAGATAATTGTGTCCATGAAGTAAATTCAGGTTCTTTTTCTGAACGAAAATAGGCTTTCAATAACTTAATAGAATCTTCTTGATTGACAGCAATGAATGAGTCTTCATTAATATCTTTTTCATTCACTTTTTCATCATTAATTGTTTGAAGATAATTCACAACCCATTTGATTTCAATTGATTTTTCATTCAGTTTACTTAAATCTAGTTGTTCGATATTTTGTGTTTTCAGATATTTAAATATTATTATTTGCTCTTTTAGATTCGACAAGTGTAACGAAGAATCTAATTCGATGTAAATGGGTATGTCACGTGCTACATCAACAGGCATTTGACCAAATCGAAAACAACGAAAAATAAGAAGTGAATAAAGAAATTCATTGAGTTGTTGAGCATTTTCAACTTGGCCAATATTGATATGAAGAGCAATGGGAGATGATGCACTTTGAATCTTTTCATCGCGCAATCGTTCTAATAAAATATCGATATTTACATCGCCACTAATTGGAAGTTTGATTTGTTGTTTGTTATTTTCTCGAATTTGATTTTCAATATAAGCTGATTTACCAAGACCAGCGAATTTTGATGTGACTAACATACAATGATCTCCGATAAGTTTTTGAATAGTACTTAGAAAGTCATTTTCATCAAGTAAATCTTGATCTCGAAGAATCTGAATAATTCGACTTGTTCGAAAACCAGTGACAAGAGGTAGATTAATGGGTGATACAGTTGTAATAATACCTAATTGAAATACTTGATTTGGTGATTTATCTATTAATTCAGTTAAAAGTTGTACAAATTTATCTTGAATAACAATTGATAATAGTTCAGGTTGAATAAGTTGATGTAAAGTTTTTGAATAAAAACATCGATAGATAAAAGCTCGAATCTCAATCCAATTAGTATACCGTGTACAATAAAATAATTGATTGGCGATTGGTGGCGAGATATTAGTTAAATCGAACAAAGATAAAATAGCATGTAAAATACCATAATTTCTTGTTTCGATTATGAATATACTTGCCTGTGCACTATCATCTTCATGTTCGTCTTTGCTTTGACTATCGAGTGAATCATCTTGTTGTATTTGAACAATCTTAGTAATAACTTTCAGAAGTTCCGATGGTTTTTCACTTTTGTCTGGTAAGAAATTTACTTTAATCGATTGAGAATCAACACCAACATATTTCAATAAATGATAGATCGCATTCGATGGTTTCGTTGCCGTCCCATCATGTAAACTATTTTCGATCATGCTCAATTGTTGATACGGAAAATAAGTCAAATTAGTACATCGTTTATATTTGTTACAAAGTTCTTCTTCCCAATCAGTGAGTTGTTTCTGTAATTCATCTTTGAATATCATGAGTTCATCATAATTTCCTTCGATAAATTGAAATTTCTTTTCGACTAGAAAATATTGTTTTTCAACTGGATACCCGGCAACATACATTTCCGTTAATGTTTGCAATATGGTTTCAATTATACCAACGAATGAAATAAATACATCGAGCTTTTGAACATCTTTTTTTGTATAATTTTGTACATTGTTACTATTACTACTTGCATATTGAATAAGTCGTGCTCGATCACGAAGATTACTTAATTCATCGAATGAAATCGCTTTCCAATTATCATTTTCAATTTTGACGTCAAATTGATAATCAACAGAACTAATCGATCCTTTCACTTCTTCCATACAGAATTTAAGTTGTGATTTATTGATAATTTCTACTATACGTTTTCGTTTTGACTGTTCTTTATTCGTTGTTCCTGTTGAAATACGTTGTATACTTGGTAAACTTTTCAAACAACTTTCAATATTATGCAGTAGACTTTTAAATTCAGCTTGTTTAAATATTTTCTCTGATGCACGAATAACATCATGAAGTTCAATAGCTTTTGGTTTTTTAATCTTGTCGATTTCCTTATTGACTTGATCAAGAAATCGTTTGACTGAAACAAAATCGAGAACTGTTTTGGTATTAATCAATGATTCATCCCAATCGTTGACAACTTCAAGTAGATCGTCAACATCACTTGTTTGAAGTGGATAGATAAAATGTAACAAATCATATGATACACTCCATTGAACAATAAGATCAAGTGTTAATCCATCATATTTCTTTGCAAAATGAGTACAATATTGTTGATAGATTTCGATACATGTTTCACTTGATGTTTGATTATCAATGTCGACAACATTTTGAAGAATATTCAAGTTATTTATTTGCGAAAGTTGATATTCGTCTTTAATTCTATTGCATCCTTTCCAAATATTGACGATTCGATCACGATCTTTCCAATAACTGAGTATGATCTCTAATTTTGGAGCGATATCATTACTAACTAACGTCTTTAGTTTCTCTAAATCATATTCGATGTAGTATTTTTCGGGAAATAATTGCTCCAATTGAAGATGTAATGATTGCTTTGTATTTGTATACAAATCTGTTAATTGATTTACAAACTCTCGACGAATCCTACTGGTTTCTTGTAATATTTGTAAGCAAGTCTTTTTCTCTGTGACATTTTCTTCTTGAGAAGCGGATTCAAGAATTTGTTTCCGGTAACATTCCCAGGCTCGTAAAGAAATAATTGGATTCAGTTCGGGAGGAAACTCTCGAAGTGGTTCAATGTCTGCATGAACTTTGGCAAATAAATTTGTTTTTGCTTTAATTTTCTTCTCTAAATCGGCAATAAGAGATGTATATCGATTTTGATCTGATGCATCTTTGCAATAACAACTCAAACATTTTGTTAGAGATGCTGTTAATTCAAAAATTTTGTCGACTTTTGTTTTTTCTCCACTTATCCATTCTTCGAAAATAGTCGTTTTCTTATTATATTCTCCAATAAAATTCCAAATTTTACTAACAATCTGTTGTTCGAGTTTTAATTCTGCCCATCTATTGATTTGATCAAGTTGAAAACCATTGTCTTCCCAATCCTTCCATATCGATGTTAAATCTTCAATAATTTTTGTTCGTAATGAAATATTGTCAAATGCATCTTCGAATAAAAGAACGTAGATTAACGAATTTTTAACAGGATGAAGGAGCGTATCTTGTAAGATATGGTCTTTTTTTATCGTTCTTATTTGATCACAAATTACTGTAATTAAATCACGAGTTATTGAACTTGTTTTGTTGTTCGATAGTTTATCAAGTTTAATTAATTCTGTTAGCGGATTTTTTTCATCATTGAGATATCTAAAGACACTCTCGGACTGTTTGCTTACATAAACTTCAAAAAATTTTGCTTTAAATATTGAACGGAAACTTTCATTTTTAACATTGAGAAGACCATCACGTATTGAATTTGTTACATCACTTTGTTGAAAACAAAGATCAATAAAACACTCGATACATTGAACGAAAAATGTGTCAGGTTTATTTGACGACTCGAATCCATTTAATAAGTGATCTATGTTCATTAAAATTTGTTTTAATACGTTATAATCAACGTTCACACCCTCGGCCCACTTTTTGAGTAATTCTTTGTAATATTTTTCTTCTACTTTCTTCTTTATTTGATTTTCTGTTAGAAAACAACGAAACCATTGGATGTATTCATTTGATTGCGATATATCGTTCAAAGATTTTTCCAAATATTTAAATTTGTTAATATTACTTAACATAGAGTATTTCTCAATCGAATTGAGAATATCTTTAATTTCATTCATATTTTCTAAAGTCATAGTTAAATTGTCAAAAAATTCTTCGATTTTTTTTCTTAAGATGACACTATCTTTAATAGCCGATTGTACGACGATTAAATATTGCTTGGTTAGAGCAGGTTCCTCAGGAGGTTCTTGATCTAATACAGTTTTCATTAAATACAGAATACTCGGAACATCAACTGAAAAAAAACAATGTCAAAAATAAGAATTATTCTATTATGGAACTTTACTTTGCAGGCGATTGTTGGATATTTGATCTTCTAAAAATTCACTAATACGACTTTCAAATACTTCATTAACATGTTCTTGTCTTGAGATCTTTATTATACATAAAATCAGTGTTTGAAACGAATTAGTCAATTTTAATTGATTAATATCTATTAACTTAGGATTAATCAGTAAGAAAAGATCTGTCCAATCGCAACTAATATCATCAATAATTATTTGTTCAAGTTGAGCGAGTTGCCGAAGTAACTTATGTGAAATATCTTGAGCCCGCTTTTTGTCAGTTATTTGTTTTAAAACAAAAATCTTATCACGTTTATCATTTGTCGATGTATTTTGCAATAAGTCGATGCATAAGAGAGTTGTTAAGCCGCGTTTGAAAAGAGTATATTCGGTATCCGTGACAGTCATAAATAATTCCTTAAAGTTTTCTCGAATACTAGGCATTATGCGGCCCATGAAATGAATACTATGCTGATTGTGCCGTGCAAAATTCGTCTTATCGATTCGAAACAGTCCGACCATTTCAAGAAGAATTTTTAAAACAATTATTTTCTTATCCGGTTGCTCTAATAAGGATCGATCAAAGTATTGAGTACAATTTTGAAAGAAGTTAATAAACTCATTATTGGTTGGACGATAATCTTCCTTTTCGGCCACATCTAAATATTGTTTTGTTAAAATATTGAATGTATCATACTGTCCATTCTTCGCTAAAAAATAAGTATAATAGCAAAGACTTGTATAGAAGTCCGGATCCATTCCTAAGTAAAAAGCATTTCATTTATAAAAATATATTTAGGAATGAAAACATTCTTACCTGGTAAATGAGTAGTGTACGCTGAAGAAAAATGAATATCAAACAGAAAATAATGTTTATTATTAACGTAACTAATAAGTGAACGTTCCATTAATCCTTTCTCTTTCTCTTTATATGTCAGAGTTTTAATAAACATTTTATGCGAAATTTCTAAACGGAATTGACCTTTTCCAATATTTTTCCATTCTGCATCGTGAGCTATTAATAATTCTTCCTCGTCATATATCTGAACAGTAATATTAGCCATATAAATGACCGAATTGCATTGCTTTCCACCGTCCAATACCATATAGTTGTTAAAAGAAAATCTTATATTATTGGCAAACACAGCTTCAACACTCAGTTCATCCTTCTTTTCTTGAAAGCGTACGTAATATAATCGTATTTGACAAGATGGTTGATCGGAGTTTTGTGGTTGCGAAACAATAGCGTTAGATGTTTTAGAATCTTTCTTGGACGACATGAATCTATAATCAAGATAAGTATAATAAACTAAAATCTCAACAACACGCGCACATATATATATTTTTAAGTAGCTGATACTGATATCACAATGAGTATGGAAAAAAAACAACATATGATAAAAGTACGGCAGGTTAAATTTTATCAACAACTTATCAAACATATTTAGTCGCTAGTTTAACCTTGAATTCTGTTCTTTATTTTATATTAAATAAATAAAAAAAAACAAAAAGTTTATGATCGACGTTGTCTTAATCTTGCTCGAAGATTGTTTCTTTGATTTCCCATACGTGATCTTGCAACATTTGATGCCTGCGCCGCCAATGTTTGGTCTTCGTCATCACTGCTAGAATCACTACTAATTGTTTTCGTTTGCACTTCATTCGATTTTTGCTCTTTGATTTGATTTTCTAAACCTTTTAAAAGAACAAAAGCATGTTTCAAACGAATATTATCTTTAATTGCAATCGCTTGAATATCTTCAATAGTAACGTTCGCTTTCCACATATCACTTCGTAGAATATAATCATAAAGCGACGAATCGAAATTAAGATTCATCTTCGATAAAAGCAATCGAACGAGAAGACGTTTAAACATTGAAATCCAAACATTGAAATCCTTCAAAGAATCTGCAAGCTGATAAGTCGTCTCAATAAATTCACCAGTAATCCTCATTCGTTCTTGTATTGAAAAATTTGTTTCAGCTAATTCTTGTCGAATATTTCTCGATAAAATTTTCTCGAATATATATTCTTCATTGATCTCATACAAATCAATAATATACGTCAGATATACCGATCCAAGTAAACCTCTTTGTAATTTATCATCAATACATGATTTCGAATGAATATATTCATTGATGAAATTTTCAATTGTTAAATTTTCAATTAAATTTTGATTATTCATATTTTGTAAATATCTAAGAATGTACTCTAATGAACCTGATATTTCCAAACAAGAATTATTATCCGATGAATCGATATGTTCTCTAATTTTAAATCTTTCCTGTTGTTCGAATAATTTTTGAGGAAAACGTTTTCGAATATCATTAATCAACGACATATTTTCATCGTACAATTCAAATTGATAATTAAAATAACGAATATTATTCACATCAATCCTTGGCAAACAGCTGATCTCATTTCTCAATGTCCATTCGACTTCATCGAAATCATAAAAAATCTCTTCACTCATTCCGTATTCATAATTGATAATCATACATTTTTCGACTAATAATTTTCTTATTTCATTGGTACTAAAATTAAACAAATGTTTTTGATGAATCGATTGTAGAGAAATTCTAATGTCTTGCGAATGAAAATAATCGACAATTTCATTTTGAAGATTTGCAATTGGAATGAGAATTTGATTAGCACTGGATGTGTTCAATAAAAACGTTGCAATCGATGTTTTATTTGCAAAATCATATTCATATTTATTAATTGCAAACCAATGTTTTTCGAAATCTTTATAGATTGGATTTAATTCGGGATGATCTTTTAAAAATTGAGAAATTTTCGTGTTATTTGCATTTTCTCGATCGATTCGATAATTAAAATTTTGAATAAGATAATTCGTAAATTTAATTATTGAATACAAATGTGGAATTCGATCGTATTCAGAAATTCGTTTCAATAGAAATGTTGTGAGTGGATATGTTTTAAGAAAATCAGGTTGTAATTGAAGTTCATTATGAAAATGTTGAATAATATTAATCGAATGAATATTTGTGACATTGAAAAATTGAAGTAGAGGATATTGTTGATCGTCTTCGATAAGTTCTTCGACGAAACCAAAAAGTTTATTCGACTTTTCACTTTCCGATAGATAATCGAAATAATGTAATTTGTAATCACGGATTTCTTTAGTCACAGATTTGATATGTGGAAGAACTAAATGCTCTTCGAACTTCGTAAAATTACGATCGATTACAAGCTGTTGATCTAAGATATGATTGAATATTTTGTATAACCAAAAATACGATTGTCTTCTGCCCGGTAAAATCGATGTGTAATGTTTTTCGATCGTTTTCGTAAAATAATCCTCGATGACAGATGTATGACCTGGTAAGTAGTCGAGTTCATGAAGAAAGACAAACATTGAATTTATAATCAAACTCAATAAATGATGACTAATTGGTTGCTTGAAATTATTCGAGTTCGTATTCTGTTGTTTTTCGGTATATTGAGTAATAAATTGCGAAGTTTCAATTGGATTCATGGAAATATGAGGATGATTCATAACAATAGCATCTCCATTTTGTGTTATGCTTGTTTCTCTTTTGCATAATGGACATTGTCTATGTTCATCAGATATCGCTGAATTCTCAATGAAAAACAGCCACGAACATTCCGAGGAACAACGAAATACATGTTGTTTGTTGTTGTTGTTTTGCGCATTGATGTACATCATTTGTTGCAAAGCTGGATCATTGGCACGAGCAAATCCTGTAAGATGATACAAGTTTTTGAAATGTTCCGAGTATTTCTTTGGCATTTGACCATTATTATCGAATAGAAACGAACGAAACAGACTTCCTGTACGATTGAATTTAAATGAAATGAGTAAAGCAATTATGTTGAGAATAACTAAACGTCGATGAAGATCATCTTCACTCATCGATCTACTCAAACGAAAGAATGAATTTTCACTGAAATTTATGCATAATAAAGAAATAAATTGATAACCAATTGAATCGAATCGATTGGATATTCCCGATTCAATCAAGATTGTTAGAAGTTGTTCATTGGGATTCACATTATTGAAATAAAATCGTGTATAGTGATGAATAAACCACATAAGAAAACAGTAAGCTGAATTTTGATTTTTTGAACATTGACCGACTAAATCTTTCATTTGATCGACATCAATTGAATTCGAAAGTTTGTCATGAATCGATCGAAATTCTTTTTCAAGTTCAAATAAAGGCAACGGAAGAATAACAACCGATTGTTGATTAATCATCGTACCAATCCAAGTTAAATTTCTATCCTTAAATCTCTCACATAAATCATGATAACTCATATTCATACATTGACATAATTGTTTAATAATATAAAGTTTAATCGTTGAACAGAATGGCGATGAATTTTTAACAAGAATATCATTGATTTTATTGACACTCTCACCCTCTTTGATATCGTATTTCAATGCATGAATATAATAGAGAAGAAAATATCGTAACCAAATTAAACGACTGAGAAATCCTAAATTATGTTCATTGTAAGTCTTCAAGTAATCTTCAAATGCGCTCCATCGTTTTCTACTTTTCAATTCTTTCGAAATCATTTCTTCATTTTGGAATGAACTAATATCAGTATCAGACAGCACAAGTTGAATATAGTTTCGTGTAGAAAATAGAATCTCCATTTTTCTCGTTGGATCATTTAATCGATTTAAAAATTGATTGATTGAATCGTATTTATCGTTTGATATTTTACCATTCGTACTTTTAATTTTCATTGGTAAATCGAGACTTCGATCGAGTAAATCAAATATTCGACCTGAATATGCCCAGAGATCCTTATGTAATTCATTAATAAATTCGAGAACGTCCGTATGTTTATCTTCATTATCAACGAACCAATTCGTCACAAGTTCATTTTCGAGTTTTAATAATTTGATTCGTTTATCTGTTGATTCTTGACCAATAACAGTTTTAAAATGATTCATCACTTTTGTAATTTGTTCACGTGAATCATATAGATGATTGCTACTGAAATAATCATCGCCTTGTTGAAATATTTGAAGAGCTTGCTCTGCTGGAACGAAACTCGATATGCATGTTGCAAGACGAAGTATACAAGTGAGTTTTGGAATGTTTTTGATTTCATCATATTCATATGCAGTTAAACGAGTGACACTTTGTACGAAAAGATTGTACGTATTGATTAATTGTTCGAAACTAGTACCTGATTGAATCGTAGATAATGAAACAAGAAGTTCAATTAAATTCATCAAACATGTATCAATAAATGGATCTGTTTGCGTTTGAAATGCTTCATCGGACAGATGTGTTTCTTCGGGAAGAATTAAAAATGAACCTGATTTATTAACGATTAATCGATAGAGATTTGTATCGGTTTGAGAAAGCATTTCTTCGGCATCATTATCGATAATCAATTGTCGAGTTAATATTTCCGAAAGTTTATTTTCGTCTTGGAAAAACGGTAGACTGATTTCGAATAATTTCATAATTTCAAATAATTCTTTATAATTAACAAACAAATGTTGAAGTCGATCTTGAGGAGTATTCGATAGTTGAAATGTTAGTAAATTTTGAATAAATGATGTTGATAGATGACGAATATTGCCTTCATTTCGTGTCAATGTTAATTGATCATGAAAATATTCAGCAAAGAGATCATTGTCCTCAAGAATGTCATTAATAAATTTACTATAGATACTCGTATTGATTAACTGTTTGTATCCGGATTCAATTACATTTTCTGCAATTTGAGCGGTATTTTGTCGAATTTGATTGATAATTTCATATTCCATGGCTGCACAAGGTAGATGTAAATCAAAAACTAGAGAAATACTGTTGCTGTTGTTGGATGTATCGATTGTTTTGGTTGCTAGATCCCAACAATAAGACCAAATTGGAAATAGTTTTGTTTTGATCTTTTCAGTTGTTCGATTGAGAAAGAGAAATGAATCGATTAGTGAGTAGTTTTCCAATTGAAACAAGAGCGTTGATAAGTCAGTTTCGAGATAGTTAACAATGGTTTTTACTAATGCTTCGTTGAATGAACGAGATGAAGTTGTAACGATACCATTCGTTAGTAAATCTTGTCGCCAATCTTGTGAATCAACTCGTTTTTGTACTATTTCGATGAGATGTTTTTTTAAGATTGAATTTAATGAAAGATTATTTTGTTCGTTTGTAAATAGATTGATGATAGTATTTCGTCGATCATTGATTTTCTTTTCATCGTCTCGATTTGTGACACTATAATGTAATTTAATTAAACATCCATTGACAAGTTCATTGTATCTTTCATCCATTTCAAAAAACTTTAAATGATGAATAATTTGACTATAGGATGAGTTCAAAAGCATCTCTTCAGGTAGCAACTCATGAGTTTGTAGATCATCGATCATTACTCGTAACCAACCATCGAAGAAGACAGTATTACTTGCTTGTTTCAATTGACAACGTTGTAGATGAAATATTAAACATACGCCATGACCTACATCATTGACTTGCACATTGAGTAATGCGTATTTAAGCATAGGTATATGTGTTTGATCGTGATGATAATCGATACGAATGCAAAGAAGACTTTTTGATTCTTTAAGATTGTGCATTTTAAGTTTTTTAAGAAGATCTAATTCAGTTCGAAATTCATTTAATTGAACAATTTCATAATTCGTATGATTATTGAAATCGATTGTTTGATAGATTTGACTGTAGGTATAAATTAGCAATCGAGTCTTCTTATTTTCTTCAAATTCTTGTTGAATCAATGAGGATAATGATAGATTCTTATGTATTTGATAATATTGTTCAATGATTTCTTTGCGATTATCAATTTGAGTATTCAAAGAGACAACTAATGGTAAATCAAATGAACTAATACGTAAAATTTGAGTTTGACAATAATTCAGTACTTGTTGATCGCCAGGAGAATCACTCAAAGAATCGAAATAATCAAAAGCTTCAGTTACTAAACTGCGAATATAATCTGATCGTGACCATAGAAAAAGATCTTTCGTCGAATTCGGTGATAATAATCCATTCATCCATTTAATTAAAATCGAAACTACAGATCGATGACGTGCATCGGCTAGACGATTCGTATCAATACGATGTTTTTCAAATCGATTTAAAAATGGTGCATCATATTTATAAAGATCTTCTCTTTTAACAAAAACCACACAATAGAATTTATCATTAACAAGACAACGTGGATGATAGAGTGAACCAAGAGCAATTCGACAGTATTTCTTATCAGCTGACACAGCATAACTTTGATTAAATAAATCATAGAGATTATCATACAAATGTCCTAATCCTCGTAGAAATAAAGTAATATCTTTTTCAGCATATAGAATGGTGTCCATAAGGACACGAGTATTGTATTGTTCCGTGTAAGTTGTTGTAGAAAGAAAGTCACCTGGCAATGTACTACCAATCAATGTTTTTGTTTGTATCGATGCATATTTATTGTTAATATATCGTTGAACATAATCGAACGTACTTTCATTATCACCGATTAACATAAGAAAACGTCCGGTACGTGATGATAAACTATGATCAAGTAGTTCGACAAAATTTGGATGTGAATATTGTGATATTTGATCTTCTTGACGCATACGTTTACAAAAATCTGTCCACATAAAGTCCAATCCAACAATATCATCATCGAAATTACGTGATAATTGTTGACGAACAATTTGAAAAAGATCATCGCCCGTTTCTAGCAAATCACGAACGATACCTTTAATCAACGAATAATAATCTCGTAGACCGAAATATTGTTGATTTCTCTCTTTTTTCATGTAATCACATGTATCGAGATAGACATAAGCTAGTGCATGAATAGCAGTTTGACTCAAAGGATTTTCTTGTTCAGCTTTTGAAGCCATTGATTCTGAAAGAGACGTAGCTGTTGTCTCAAGATCATCGAGATCCGGTTCAGGACATGCTAAATACACAGCTCGATTCATTTTCGATGCATCTAAACGCCAATTTGATAAACCAACAAATCCATGTCGACATTGTTCGACTTCTAATTCACTGTGTAGAACTTTGAGTGGATTATGTGGCGACAGTTCAGCAAGACCGATTTCATCGAAAACAATCACTGGCAAAAGCTCAGCAGTAGTTTGTTTGTTTTTATTTGCATATCGATCGGCACGTTCAAATACTTTAATAATACTCTCTGATGTACAATTCTGTGAACCTTGATATGAAACAGCAATGAGTTCTTCTTGTTTTCGAAAAAATTCATTCTTCGATGTTTTGCCTCGCATATTACTGATGACGATCTGTACAGCTGATGTTTTGCTACAACCCGGATTTCCACAGAGTATCACTGGAATTCGATTGAAAATACAATTATAGAGAACGAAGATATTATCTGTCAGTGCACGATTCTTTGCTGTACCAGCTGGTAATTCCATTCGACCGATTAATTTCATTTTCTCTGAATGTAACATTTGATCTAAATTTACAAGTGATTTATTTGGATAACATTCTTTAATCGATTTTGAAATCATATTCAAGTATTTAGTACGTTCAGTTGATGTATTCAGTCGGAAATAATAGCAGAGAAAAAGAGCAAGTAAACTCGCACGTTCAACAGGATTGAAACCATGCTCATCGATTGTCATTTTTTTGGAATCAATTAAATTTAAAGATCTTGAAAACCAAAAATAAAATCGACGAAATCGAGATACATCTCGAAGTGATACACTGCTGACGTCATCATGCGCTCGAATATAATTCTGCGATTCGGATACTAATTTCACCATGCATTTCAGCCAATCGACATTTTCCTGATGTAAACAATAAGTATTCAACATCGTTGCAATATAAGTTTTCTCAGTATTTGGATCGAGATGACCGTAATCCCAAATATGTTCAAGCATTGTCTCTGGAATTGGAACAACTGAATAGAGTAACGGAGTTGTTTCACCATGAACATCTCGTTGCATTTCCGAATGATATTTTTTCACGCCAATATCCTCATTCGAATTATTGATACGTCGTTGTGGATTACAAGCACCAAGAAAAACCATATTATTAGGCAATGGTTCACCAAGAAGTGTTCGTTCACATACAATTTCTTTGATCAAACCAATATTTGGAGTTGTATTGAATTCATCGAAAAATATCCACAAACGTTTAGGTATAGTTTTTCTTGCTTTCTGTATATATTCATGCATTCGATCGATGATCTGTTCGCTTGTAACACCGGCATGAACATGAAAAGTAATCATTTCATCATCGAGAATTCGTCGACATAAGAATTGAATCAACGATGTCTTTCCACATCCGGTTTCACCCATAATCAACACCGGTAGATTACTTTTTGTACGTAGATAAATAAATAACATTTTTATGCAATTATCTGCAGTTAGAATATATTCTTGTTCAAGTTTAGCAGCAACTATTTCTTCAAAATTGCTGCTATCCTGACGAATGAGACAAGTACCTTCCGGACAAATCAAACATTCGTAATCATTGTAATCGTACTGTTTAAAACATGTTAGACAGAGGGATTTGTGTAGAGTATATTTTGCTGATAACGAAGCTAATTGACAAAAGAATTGATTATGTGTGAATTGAGTGAGATCAAAAGAAACATCTGGAGATTGATTTTCTGCTGCATGTTTTTTTAATAATGTAGAAAATGTTTTTTGAAGTATATTTTTGTCTGATTGATAGATTCGATCTTTCAATGAAGACGGGAGATTAGTTATTGTTTTGTAGACAAATAATGGTTTGTAAGAATTCGTAAAGAATACAGCAAATGATTGATTTTTATCCCATTGAAAAAGTGAATTCGTATTTTCAGTGTTGACATTTTTTGGTAGAAATCGATCAGCTAATTTCAACAAACTTTTCAATATATCCGAACGTAATGTTGTGGATTTTTCTGAATGATTAATAGCGAAGTAATCCGATTGTGAAAAATTATCGAATAGAGTATAATAAATCGAAATAAGAATTGATAATTGTGTCCACGAAGTAAGTTTAAAATTTTTATTCGAGAGAAAATCTTTTTTTAATGAGATAATACATGTTGATTTGTCAAGAATATGAGTTGGTTGTCCATTAATTTCTTTCGTATCGATCGTTCTATCGTCGATACTTCGTAGATAATTAGAAACAAACTGAATAATTGGTAAATATTCGTTTAGTTCATTCCAATCCATACTATCGATATTATATGTTTCAATGTATTTAAAGAGCACAATCGTATTCTGAAGATAATTTAAATGTAATGACGAATCCAATTCGATAAAGATTGGAGTGTCAGATGATACATGAATCGGCATTTGATTAAATCGAAAACATCGAAAAATAATGAGAGAATATAAGAATTCATTAAGTTGTTCAACATTTTCAACGGGACCAATGTTGATATGAAGAGCGATCGAAGACGGTTCCGATTGAATTCTTGGATGACGTAATCGTTCGATTAACGTCTCAATATTCATATCGCCATAGATGGAAAATTTGAATAGTTGTTTTTGATGTTTTTGAATTTGTTTTTTTATATAAGTTGATTTGCCTAATCCTGATACTTTCGAAGTGACTAATGTACATTGATTATGAATAAGTTTTCGAATGATTTCTCTAAAAGTCTCCTCATTGAGTAAATCTTGATCACGAATAATTTGAATAGTTCGACGTGTTTTTAAACTATTACTCAAATACAAATGTAAACTTGGCACAGTCGTTATAAATCCTAAACGAAAGAGATGTTTCGGCGTTTGTTCGGTTAATTCGATGAGTAATTGAACAAATTGTTCTTGAATAACAATTGATAATAATTCAGGTCGAATCAATTGATGTAACGTTTGCGAATAGAAACAACGATAGACAAATGCTCGAATTTCTGTCCAAGTTGTTGAATTTGTACAATAGAACAACTGATTGGCAACAGGTGGCGAAATATTATTCAAATCGAATAGAGACATAACTGCACGTGGAATTCCACTATTCGTTGTTTCAATCAAAAATATTTTGTTGATATTTTCATTTTCAGTTAATCGACAAATCGGATCATCATATTTACTTTTAAGAACAGGCGCAAGATTTTCGAGAAGATCTAAAGGATTTGTACTGATACTTTTCGAAGCATCGGGTTCGATCGATTGAGGATCGACATTCATAAATCTGAGTAAATGATAGGTTAAATCAGTTGATTTTGTAAATGTTCGTTTGCGAATAGCATGTTCGACAGTACTCAATTGTTTGTAGGATAAATAAGTTAGATTGAGACATGTTTTATACTTTTCACAAAGTTCTTTTTCCCATTGTTTCAATTCATTAACTAGATCATTTTTAAATTGTTTTAATTCATCATAATTCCCCTTTTGACATGCAAATCGTCGTCGATTCATTGGATATTGTTTAACAACAGGATAACCTGATACATAGAGTGATCGAAAATTCTGCAAGATTTCTTCGATAACATCAATTAAATCAATAAATACTTCTAATTGTTTAATATCCTTTGCTGTATAAGTCTGTAGATCATTGCCATTATCTTGAGCATATTGAATTAATCGTGCACGATCGCGAAGATCATTTAAATCAACGAATGTAATCGGTTCCCAATCCATATTCGTTATATGAACATCGAATTGATAGTTCGATTGATGTATACAAAAGCAAAATTGTGCATCATCAACAATATTCAAGATACGTGTTTTCTTCGATTGTTCTTTATTTTTCGATTCAGTATAAACACGTTGAATAGTCTGGAGATTTTTCGAACAGGAATCAAAACTCGAAAGAACATTCGTGATTTCATATTCATTGGTAAGCTCTTTAAGAATGTCAACGATATGTGCCAATGTCAATGATTGATCTTTTGATGAAATCGATTGAATTTTTTTCTCTAATGTTAAAATCAATCTTGTGATCATCGCAAAATCTAAGACAGTCTTCGTATTAATCGATGTTTCATCCCAATCATTCACAGTTTCTAATAAATGATCGATATCAGTCGCTGTAAATGTATACAAATATTCGATTAATTCCGAGGATAAATCCCAATAAATAATTATATCACGAATAGTATTTGAATATTTATCTAAATACTGTGTCAAATAATTCTTATAATTAATATTACACATTTCAATTGATCTTTCATCGATGATATTATATTTAGCACATAGATTGGTACATCCTTTTGAAAAATGAATGATATCATCTCGATTTTTCCAATAGATAAGTAAGATTTTCAATCGAGCTAATGTTTGTTCGTCGAGAAAGGATCGAAAGATTTCAAGTTCATCATCAACGTATTGTTTTTCAGGAAAACGTTTTTGTAGCTGAGAAATAGGCGGTTGATCTTGATTTGTTGAAATTTGCTCTAATTCTTTTTTAAATATCTGGAAAATGTTACAAGCAGTAAATAGTATTTGAAGACATGTTTTTTGTTGATCTGTGTTATTCAAATATTCTTCAAGGAATATTTCCCATGTTATTGATTCAATTGGTTTACTCAAATCATCGACATACTCTTCAATATCATGAAATTGTTCGGGTAATTCTAATTTTCTAGCAGAATCATCACTGTTTTCTTCATTTAATTTTGAAATTAACTTCATATAAACTTCAAAATCAGATGCATTCTTACAATAGTATGGAATACATAATCTAACATCATTTTCAACTTTTAATATTGCTTCAACTTTAATACTTGATTTGGAAATAAATGATTCAAATGAAATTGTTTTTCCAATGATTTCTCCGAATTGTGTCCAAATATCAAATACAATTGATTTTTTTTCCGAGTTCAATCGATTCCAAATTTTAACTTCATTCATCTGACAATCATTCATTTGCCAATTGCTCCAAATTTGTTTCAAATTATTGATGATTGTCTCACGTATTGATGTTGCTTGAAACGTTTTATTGAATAAATTAACGTAGATTAGTGTGTGTCTTGTTGGCTTTTTTAGTATAGCTTCCATGATATCATCATTTGTTATTTTAATTTGTTTACATACGATTTCAATTAAATCAATTACGATTAGACTTTGATGTTCGGATTTTTCATCGAGTTCGAGTAATTTCTTCAATGGATTTTTATTATTTACTATTTTGAATATATCAGGTGTTTTCGATTTTAAAGATGTTTCATAATACTGGTCTCGGATCTTCATTCGGAAGAGCTCATTGCGAACGTACAAAAGACCTCGTTCAATAATAACATAAAATTCATCTTAAACAAAATAGAAATTGAATTACAAATAATTTTATAATAAAAAATATGATCTATTTACTATTCGGACTGAAAATTATTGGCAATAGACCACGAATAAAAGCCACTGATAATGGATCGGTTTCATCGGATGAATCGAATGAGTCAAGTAGTCCATCCATTGAACTGAAAATATCGAATATACGTCGATCAGTCGATAGCGCATGTTGGGACCATTTTTCGAAATATTCTCTTCGTGTAGAAGGATTCAAATCCTTCCATATACTTATCTTAGCTAGAAAACATTGAAACCATTGAATATAATATTTACTTAGTCGGTCATCAATCAATGTTCTTCGAAAAATGCGTATTCTTTCAATACTCTTCAGAAATGAATATTTATGGGCACACATTAAGACTTGAGAAACATCTTTCATATTTTTCTCATTGATATGGATATGTTGAAAATAAGCTTTCATTCTTTCATTTAATTTTGAACTGTTGATGATAGTCGATTGAATTGAAGCTAAGAAAGTTGAATTCGTATCGGTTAAGAAATTTAATAGATATACTAAATCATCGAGGTCAATGGATAGGAAATGGTTTTCTTGAGCTTTTTTCGAAACACGTATTTCGAAATAATTTTTAAATGATTCGAGAAATTCATTCGATATTTGCAGAACATTGGAAATAGCTGAAATGCATTGAACAAAAGTTGTGAGTGAATGAGTAAAATTTAAATGTTCGACTTTGATCGTCGACGGATCGACTAGTATTAATAAATCAAACCAATTCGGATCACTTTCGAATGATTTATTCAATTGTTCGAGTCGTTCGAGTAATTGTTGAGCTAATTTTTGATGTTGATTACCATCGAGCAATTCTTTAAAAAAACCAATTTCATTCACATTATCATCTCTTTTCTTCATAAAAATTAATTTTATACATATTAATGTTACTAAACCATTATTAAATGTAAGTCTTTCATTTTCATGTATTGACTTATAGAATGTATTAAAGTCTATCTTGATATATTCTAGGATCTGATTAGTAAAATTGAGACTAACTTTATCAAATGAATAAAAACAATCGTTTGGAATTGTTAATAATCCAATCATACGAATGATTATTTTTAATGGAACAAAAATCTCGTTTGCATTTGTCAATGTGATCACTAAAAATCGATTACAATAATCAAAGAAATCCGTAAATTTAAAGTTTCGATAACCATTTGATTGGTTGTCTACGAAATGTTGAAATTGTTCATTTAAAATATCGAATAAACCGTAGTCTCGTTCGTTTAATAGAAAACATGTAAATAAACATAAATTAATAAAACCATTTGTATTAAAACCAGGAAGAGTAGTAGCTAATTTTGAATCAAATTCAATGTTCAAAAGAAACTGATGTTTATTATCAAGATATTTGTCTAATGTATGACCTTCGATGTTTTTCTCATGATAAGTTATCGTACTATCAAGTTTAGCTATTCGTCGAATACCAAGAAAACTTATATTTTCAATTGGTTTCCATTGATCATATTGTCGAAGATAGAATTGACCATCAACGTCTTTTTTTAATGTTAAATCAAGTGCATAGATAAATAAATTCGATGTCTTGTGATGGTCGATTTGTATTTGTTTGATTTGAGTGAATCCGAGAATAATTTGATTATCGAATTCAGCATGTATTTCCAGTTGATCTCGACGATCATGTATACGAGCATAGTACAAGCGTATGTCTTGCATTACACTACTTTCACAATTTTATTTTATTTGTGAAAAGAAAGTAAATTTTGTTTTTGTTTTATCAACAAACTCGCCCTTAATGATAACATACCTACTGGTCTGACTATATGGATTTTTCTCGTCTTATCTATGTTGTTATTGAATGAAAATCATGAAAAGATTAAAAAAAAAAAGGAGAGAGAATTTCATTTCGAGGAGTTCGTATATTTCTTGATACACGAAAGTCATAGCTTGTGGGGTTACATTTTGTTCTTTATCCGATCAAGATTGTTTTCGTATTTCTTCCGATCAGGGTGATTCTCTGGCAGCATTTTTTGCGCGACGTCGACTGCTTTTTCAACAAATGAACATGCTTTTGAATAGTCTGCCATTTCTTCGTATATTGTGCCTATATTATCATACGTAAAAGCCAAGTCAGGATGACCGATAGAAAGTGCTAGCTTTCGAATTTCAAGAGATTTTTCGAAATAAGAAAGTGCTTTGATAAATTCACTCATGTTTTTATAGGCAAAACCTATATTATTGTAGGCAACAGCCAAATCGGGATGATTACTTGGGAGTGATTGTTGTTGAATTGCAAGTGACCTTTCGAAATAAGAAAGTGCTTTGACATTATCACCCGTGTAGGCACACACATTCCCGATATTGTTGTAGGATTTAGCCAACTCAGGATGATTAGCCGGAAATATTTGTTCTCGAATTGCAAGAGATTTTTCATAATTCGAAAGTGCTTGGTTATATTCTCTCATATTTCTATAGACTAATCCGATATTATTGTAGGAGGCAGCCAAATCAGGATGATTGGTCGGAAGTGATTGTTGTATAATTGCAAGTGATTTTTCGTAACAAGACAGTGCTTTGGCATATTCACCGATATTTTTATAAACCAATCCCATATTGTTGTAGCATTTAGCTAAATCAGAATGATTATCAGGAAGTAGCTGTTCTCTAATGGTGAGTGATTTCTCATAAAATTTAATCGCTTCCTGATATTCTCCTTGTTCATATTTTGTCATTCCGATTTGATTATATATGAATGATTTCGTAATCATACCCGTTTCTTGTTCCAATAACATTTCGTAGACTTGCTTAGTCTTTTCAAACTGACCCATTTTATACAATACCGAAGCTAATCGATACCATCCTGTAGAATTAGAAAAACTCTCTTCTCGAATGCGATCAGTTAGCATCTGAAGATCCTTGTCAGTGTCATTAGTTAACGTTAAATCTACTCTGAAAACTCCAGGATAGTCACACATCGGTTGAATATCATTGATTCGAAAGACTGAATGCATTGCAAAGAGTACTTCCTCTTCTGCATTACCAAAATGACTAATATGTGCAATGGATGCAAACGGTGTTGTTGATTGATCAGATCCAATGGCTATTACAAATAAAATACCGACATTGTCTGTGTCTGTAGTACCATTAGGTATGAATACAAGAGAGACTTCGCGCTTCTTGCTCGTGGATAAAAAATTGTTAAATGATAATAAACCACCTTTCGTTTCCTGAAGTTTACGAAATTGTATCTTTGACATTCCTTGTCCACGATAAACAATGAAACTATTCTTTGATTGATCAATTCCAAATTGTTCTTTGTGTAATTCATCGATTTGTCGATGAAGATCTGCAATGAAAAATCCCATTTTAATGATAATATCGGCATTTAATAATCGTAAACCACGATTCAACATTGGATACAGGAAGCAATCATAAGTATACCACCATACAGGAGATTTTTGAGTGCGTTCGCATTCGAATTTTGTTATGTTTTGTAGTTGTGAGTCATTACCGGAGAAGACATTTCGACAGTATTCAATATATTCTTTAATATGTTGTTCGTCGAAGTCAATAGTTAATAAGATTTCTTTTAAAATTGTTGTATACATAAATGATGGTTCGATTTTATCTTTGGAAGAGAGATCTTGAGGTTTAACAAAACTCATGGAAATCGAATCCTGTTCACATTGACAAGCAGTCCTCTTGAGAGCTTCACAAATAGATGTCATTTCGGTAAATATACCCTTGACTTTGGGCCAGTTTTTCGCCCATGTTTCACGAGATGATTTGTTGTTACAGAGAATAAAAATAGTGTCGACTTGAACGAGATCATGAATTTGATGCAGAACTTGTTGATCTAACGATTCCGAAATTATCATACATGCCTTTTCATTGCCCATATTCTCTAGAAATTCAATACATTTTTTACAATCAGCGAACGTATTTGTCGTATTCATTGCTCGTCGAAATTGTGTGACTAAATTTTGACAATCAAGTGTATTTTCATTGATGCTGCTATCAAGCCATACTAACGAGATATTCTGGACTCTTTGTGCATTAATACGGCAAAGTTGATCGACGGTTTCGTTTGAAGATTTTTCCGTGTTCATATTTTTGAAAAATAATTCAGTTTCTCAAGAGTAAATTGAATTTATCAAATATATGCACTTTTTTCTCTTTCTTGTTATAGAACGTGATTGTTTTCTAACGATACAATAATCTGGTCTTTAAAAATATTCATCTTTCACATACTTATATATGATGGAAAATATCCAATGAGTCATTAGATGATAGAGATGCGAATGTATGCATCTGCTATGATTTTAACTGATATGCACAAAGACAAAAGTAGAAAAGGAAAAAAGGCAATTTCTTCGTTTCTTTTATTTCATATCCTCACAATTACATAAAATACAAAATTGAGATTACTTAAAGAAAAATAATTTTATCGGTTTTTAACAATAGATATTAGTTCTTTTGTTGAATAGTCACTCGTAGAGGCATGATTTCATTTTGATTAAATCGAAATGTAAAAGCACAAGAAATATTATTTCTATTTAAATTCGTTTGATAATCACCATCTTCGAGCATTTCAATTGGAATTGTTAAATCGAATAAACCACGTTTGTCAACAATCGATTCCGAACATGTACAAGAACATAACAAAATCAAATCGTTCTTTTTCCATTCTCGTTTCAAATAATCATATGTATCTTTGAGTAAAGCACAAGCTGATATAATTCGAAAATGATCTTCTTGTTTACATAATGGATATTCAAGATAACCATCGATAATAATAATATCACATTGAGAATGAATTAAATGCTTATGAACTTCTTTCAATTTTGGTAAATAATGAAATTGAATTAAATGTAAATTGGCATTGGATAATGATTTTGGAATTAGACTATGAACTAATGATGGTAGTGTTTGTATTGATAATGGACTGTAGAAATGAACTCGTTTGCCGATACGAGCATAGGAAATTGCTGCTTGAAATAATAATGAACGAAAACATTGATCAGCATCTCCACGTAGAAGACAAGTTCTTGCAAATGGAAACGATGTTTTCAAATGATCAGATATTGATTGTTCGAGATTATTTAAATCGATAAAACTTTCAAGAGGAAATATCGCACCGAGAATATTCATTTTCTGATTCGTTATATGAAATAAAGAGAAAACACGATCGATTCGATAGATAAATAAATATGATGTCACTAGATATTTTTTTATTATTCTTTAACAAATCAATTCTTCACAAGGAATTCGTTCTCGAAAAAGACCAAATGTTTCAACGAGTAAATAGGCAATGATCGAACCGATAAGTGCACCTATTTGTACTTGTACACCATACCAAAACATGCCATTCGATGAATGTATTCGTACATAATTTGCAATAACTAAACGAGGATAACCTAAGAAGATATACGTACATAACCAGATGATTAAAATCAAAATACTGCCTTTAGTCGTTCCGACCCAAGGCGGACAAGGACTTTGAAACGAAACGAATAATTCCAAACCGAATGTAATCGAACCGAGAAGAACAAAAGCAAGAACATAACGTTTGCCTATCAAAGGTTTAATGATCCCAATAATCCACACAAATGTTAACATCCACGGGGAGAGAATCGTTCCTAGATAAAAGATTCGATGTCCATATGGCATGAGAACGTAAGTTGCTATTGAAAGCAGTAAACCGAATATAATCGAATTTGTATAAACACAGATAAATGAAAGAAGCAGATACGAGAATTGAGTCAATGGTTGTTTGGGTTCATTATCATTATCGGTATCTATTATCGATGATATTTCTGAACGAGCTTGTCGAGCAATCGATGTGCATTGTAAAAGAATCAATGAAATAAATGAAATCGTTAGAAGAATAAATAAACATAGAAAATAAATCGACACGGAAAATCTTGCAGTTTGATAAACTGCTTCGCTTGTATTCGTTCCATTATTCGTCGATGGAATACAAGTCAATTGTCCATCGCCTTGTGCAATTGCTAATAAACTTGGTAGAATTGCTGTTAGACTTTCCCCGAGAAAAAGTGTACTGGTAAATTCTTTTCGAAATCGATGAACATAATCAGCAAACGATACCGACGATGTACAATCCAATAATGAAAGAAAAAAAGCAAGAATAAATAGAGCTGTACTTCGTGGTTGATTAGCAACGATGCTTGTATGTGACCAAAAGAAAATCAAGAGAAAACAAGAGATCATACCGATTAGTATGACGGTATAGTTGATAGGAATAGGATTGATTTGACATTTCCGACAGAAACATTTGATGAGTACGAGTGTTAATGGTGCGAAATTGCCAAGATTTGTTATCAATGCTAAATATGCACCTAATTTCCATCGTTCAGGTTGGGTTAAAATAATCTGAGGTAATTCAGCATAGATACCATTGATATCTACCCATGATGAAATGAAAACAAGTGTGAGTAGAACGTAGGTTAGATATTGATTGTAACCATGCATTTTATTCAATGAATGAAAAAACGAAGAAGAAAAATGTTATTTATACTCGAAATCTTATCTCAATCAAATGACATTTATTCAAATGTGAATAGGTATCATGACAGAAAAAGAAACTATTTATGCATATGCATTGCAAGCTGATGGTGGACTTGAACCCTAAAAATAAAATTACAAAATTTGATTTTTTTATACAAAAGTAAGAATTCAATTTACTTTATATGTTTTGCAAATAAGTCGAACAAGATCTCGTTCAGCTTCTTGTTCGATATGTTCTGTATGTTCACCATTGACTGTTACCCATGGAACATATTGATGTTGTGGTTGAAGATTTTCCGTTTTAACTGCATTATCATGTTGTAATTTATTACCCAATGGATTTCTTGTACAATTCATAATTGTACTGAAATCCATTTTACTTTGTTCAGCACATTGAGTTGCAACAGTTTGAACATCGCCTTCAGTTGATTCAGTACAATAAACAAATGGCTAAAAGACAATATAATGTAGATTAACGAATTGATTCTCTCACTCACCATAAATTGATTCACATCTGGATAGTAGTTGAGCATGCATGACTAGAATAGATTGAAATTGTTTGGTTTTTAATTGAATGCTTATTGATGAGATTCCTACATGAATAATATTTCCCAAACATTCTTGTGCTCCATGTTGACAAGTGAAAACATATTGTTGACTTGATGAATCGTATGTTTCACGAGCATTACCATATGGTACAACAGCGAAATTGGTAATATTAAGAATTGAATGGTAAGCCTTCCAAACTTGTGTCGAAACAAATTGTCGACAATCGGGACAAAGTGTTTCGTAATAGAGAGTGAAGTTTACTCGATCATCAGCTGAAATTGTCTGATGAAAACTAACGAAAGCAACAATTGCAAGTATCAACGATGTGTGCATGATGAAATATTAGAGACAAAACGAACGACGTTCTTAGTATTTTATAAAGGTTACAATTTTATCAGTAAGTGACAGAGCAAAATAGTTATCTATCTATCTTTTTCGTTTGAAATTATGTTTATTTTTAAATCGAACAAAAAAAGATAAAGTTTTTAAAAAAATTTCTGGCAAGCAGCAGGTGGATTGGGGCCCTAAAATTAAAAACAAATAGAATTATAAACCTTTTTTCTTCTGTGTAAAGAGATAAGACTTTACTTTATATGTTTTACAAACAAATTTAACTAAATCTTTTTGTGCTTCATCTTGAATTTCATCTGTATGTTGTCCATTGACGACAATCCATGGAACGTATTTATGTGGTGGTTGAAGACTGTCGGTTTTCAAAGCATTTAAATGTTGTAATTGATTTCCAACACTGCCACTTGTACAAGCATCGATTTTCGAATAATCGACTTGTGTTTTTTCAGCACATCGTTGTGAAATTGTTTTCATATCACCGCTCGCAGCTTCTGTACAATTGACAAATCCCTAGAAAAAGAAGAAGAAAAAAAACACTATTCAATACGTATTTTATCTTTCAAATATGTCTTACAATGTATTGTTCAACTGCTGGATAGAAATTCAAAACACATGACTATATAAAAAATCGAATCTTTCTTTTACAAAAAAAAAAAAAGAAATCTTCTTATTCTTACATGAATAAGATTGCCGACACATTCTTCAGGACCATGTTGACATGTAAATTGATAAGTTTGTGTCGATGAATCGTATGTTTCATGTGCATTACCATAGGGAACAATTGTGATATTGATAATATCAGGAATTGTTACGTAAGCTCGAACAAGTTGTCCAGTAATAAATTGTTTACAATATGGACAAAGTGTTTCATAGTAAAGTGCAACATCGACTTTATCACTTGCAGCTTCAATATTCCAGCTGTAGATACACAAAACGAGTATAGCCAAGAGTTTCATTGTTGAATTGATAATAGCACAAGTAATTTTTATTTGAAGAAACAAGAATGAAGTAGTTTTTTTTCTTCTTATCTAACTCTAAATGTGAAAAGGCTTATCAAAGAAAAAAAAACGACTACAGCACAAGCTCTTCACGCCTTGAACTCGTGGATTCGATTCTGTGTAATTATAATTTGCCAGTAAAATCTTTTTCTGAACAAATACTATTGCTAAAGAAAAGTCAATGGTTTCATCGATGCGTGAATAGCAATAAAAATAGCTTTTATTTCGAAGAAAACGAAATCGTTTCTATGTTTTGTTATCTAACTAAACATGCAAAAGTTTATCAAAAAACGAAAACGATCAGATCACAATTTCTTCACACATTGAACAGGTGGATTCGTTCCTTTGTAAGATTGACAAACTAAACCAATGAGATCTTTTTCGGCTTGTTGTTGCAAATCTTCTGTATGGACACCATTGAGTGTAATCCATGGAACATATTGATGTTCAGGTTTGAGATTTTCTGTTTCAACAGCATAAGCATGTTGTAATTGATTGCCTAATCGACTGTGTGTACAAGCTGTAACTTGATCATAGTCAATTTCTGTCTTTTGAGCACATTGACTAGCGACTGTTTCCATTTCACCATCGGTCGATTCTGTACAATAGATAAATGGCTACACAAAAAAAAAGCGAACTTGAAGAATAGAAATCTCAGTTTTGTTTTAGATGATTTTTACCATGTGTTGTTCGATCTCAGGATAAAGATGAATAACACAAGCCTAGAAAATTTGAAATGAATTCCTTCTTTTGAAAATTAAAATCGACGTACATGAATTAAATTTCCATAGCATTCTTCGACACCATGTTGACAGTAGTATTGATAGAGTTTGGTTTCAGGTCGATATAATTCTTTAGCATTACCATATGGAACAAAAGTAATATTAACAATATCGACAATCGATTGGTAAGCATTCCAAACTTGTGTTGTAATAAATTGTCGACAATCAGGACAAAGTGTTTCGTAATAGATCGAAAAATTGACTCGATCATTTGATTCATCATGAGTTTGCCAAACATACGTTCGACATTGTTCAACAACTCCACAAGCTCGAGCAATGTCTTCTGTTTCACACCATTTCGATGGTGTATTCGGACAATCGATAGTTAAACTACCAACAATAGTCAAACATAAAATGACGAATGAAAAAAACATCTTGTTCTTTTATATATCTAAAACAAATAGAAGTTTTATTTTTGAAAAGTTTGATCTAAATTGAGATATTCCATTTCAACTCTCGAGTCATAGATCACATCATTTACTCCTATACCACGATATGAATTGCCTACAAGTGTCAATGGTAGTTTTTCTCGTTGAATAATAGCATAAATATCATCGAGATTATCTTCATGACCAACAATATAATTCTTCAAAAAGAAATTAAAACTTTTAAATTCAATTTTTCTTATTTGATTTTACCGGTATTGCTTTATTCATTCTATTAATCGAATAAACTGCTGGTTGTTCATCTAAATTCATGTGTTTCTTCAATTCATTGCTAACAATTTGCAACAATTGTTCATCGGTAAATTGTCCTAAACGAAGTTGATCGTACCAAGCACCGCCCAACATCACTGTCAATTGTGAACCATGTTTATGTTTATCTGTTTGATATCGAACACACGTATCGAACAGAACACCGAGTAAATGCGAATTCTCACGTGATGGAATCAAATAACCAAATGCTTCTTTCGGATAGATGTCTTGTTTTCGATAGAGTAGATTGACAACAATCATATTAACAAATGGTATTCGATTTAAACATGAGCGCAGAGTATCATGTTGAATATATTTAGCTAATTCAAATGATGGTACAGCACTGATCAAATGATCTAATTGATATTTTTCATTCGATCGAGTTGTTAATTCGAGTTGATTCTCTTGAAAATGAATTTGTTGAATTGTTTGATTACGAATTAATTCAACATTTGGATAGGTTTCTAATTGATTCACTAGATTTTTAGCTAGTACTTCCATTCCATCTTTTAAATAATAAATTGAATATTTTTGAAATAATTTTTCATAATCTTTAAGGTTTAAATCTTTAAATAAATGATGAATTGAATCATCTTTTCGTTTTTCTTTACGATTTTTCAGTACACCCTTAATTATCGAACCATGTCGTTGTTCAAGTTCAAAGAATTTCTTCATAATACTTCGTGCACTTAAACTATCAACATTACCAGCATAAACTCCTTTTAACAATGGATCAACAAGATATTCAACGATATCTTCACTTAAGAAATCTCCAAAACGTCGATAGAGAAATGATTTGACTGTTTCATCTTGAACTCGTAATCGTCGTTTGTCAGAAAAATATTCGTATAAACCATAGACAATCGGTGGATAACTTAATGGTTTACCACCGAAATAGACCGATAAATCATTGAGATTAATCAAATTATTCTTATAAAAAATCAAACGATTCTTGTTGACAGGTGAATTTTTTTCAATTGGACAAAATTGTTCATTGAAAATATTCAAATCCTCAAGTAATTTCAATGTATTAACGGCTGAATGTGAATTTGTTGCCGATAAACCAGTTTGTAAACGTAATGTTCGTGCAGCACTTTCGAATAGATGTGATTCATATTTTTCACCGAGTTGTTCAGTTCGTATCCAACCACCGAAACGTGGCGTTCGTTCAAATAATAAAATACGTGCCTGAGGATATTTTGAAAGAGCTAATTTTCGTGCGAGATAATACGCTGAACTAAGACCAGCGATACCTCCACCGAGTATACCGATCGTCGGCGGCATATATTCAACTCTAATAATAAAATAAAAGAAAATACAAAAACAAAACAAATAGTAACAATCAATGATAGCTCTACTAGTAAGAAAATGAAAGATGGCGGTACTATTCAGAATATTTTCTATCGAGTAGAAGATAATTGTTTTTTTTTCGATTAACATAATACAGTAAAACCTCCCTAGAGAAGGTGTTGTTCATTTGATAGATGTCTCGATCTCTATGTACGTAGTTCATAGACAGTAAGGTGGTGATAGACACTATATTTCAACACTCGCAGAATCCAATCTAATTAGTGTATAGAGTAAAAGGAAGTATATCTTATCTTCACAAGTATTCAATTAATACATCGAGGAATATTCATCGACATTACTTTTTCTACTCTATACGTATAACTGATTGATCAATTGATTTTAACTATAACTTCTGTATTTTTTTCCGAATTTTGTTCGAGTGAATCTATCAATTAATTCATTATCACTTTCATTCTTTATATATAATAAATTGCCGTTCAGTGAAATTATCTCTTGGAAATGTCATGCATTACTTTTTTCTTATCCTTTTTTTTCTATCTTCAGGTCAGAATGTTATCTAATTGGAAGATGTGCACTTTATCGAGATGTATTTACAGCAAAAAACAGTCGGGAGAACGGGGGGTGAGACAAATGTTCTAGTTCAGAGCGGAGGTGTTCATTAAGAAAGATTTTTACTATAATTAATTTGATTATCTATTCATTAAATGAACCCTATTCTTTTCATCTTGACTATAAAAAGTGAGCTATCTCATAGTTCTTTACATTAGTCCTAAAAAAAAGAAAGAAACAAAAATGAGCATCGTAACTATTCAATATATTACATTGTATATATCCTACTATGTTCCGTATGTCATTCTGGTCATTGGAAACGTAGGTTGTCTCTGTAATTTTATTACATTTACGGCTAAACAATTGAGACGAAATTCATGTGGTTGGTATTTTCTCATGTCAGCTGTGTTCGATTTCTGTTATATTAATTTCGGTCTTTTTACTAAATTATCAACGGAACAATACGGAAGTACATTACAAAATACGAATCTTGCCTGGTGTCGGTTACGTGTATTCTTAACATGGGTTTTGCCATGTTTCTCAACAGGTTATCTTGTTCTAGCTTCAATCGACCGATATCTATCAACATCAACAAGTACAAAACTTCGTTCATTTAGTCAACTTAAAGTTGCCTATCGAATGACATGCATACCGATTATTCTCTATACAATCACAACATCTCATCAATTTGTATTCTACGATCTTCGACCAACATGTTCGCCATTAGCTGGTACATATGCTTATCTTCTTTCATTATACAGTATTGTCTGGACAAGTTTTGTCCCTCAAGGATTAATGTTAATCTTTGGTTTATTGACGTATTATAATATTCATAAAAGTCATCAACGTCTTATTCAAACCAAACAACAACAATCAGCAACTAATCAACCGCCTAGATCACGCACGGATTCACAATTAATAACAATTACTCTCATGCAAGTATTATGTAGTTCAGTTTTGCTTAATATTCGGTCGGGTTATTATGCTTACACAGTTCTTTCGACAGGCTTAACGAAAGACAGTTATCGTAAAGCAGTTGAATCATTAATATTACAAATTTCGAGTTTTATATTCTATTTTAATTTTACAAAAAGTTTCTTCATTAATACATTAACAAGTAGATTATTTCGAAAAGTTTTCAAAGATCGAATGTATTTCATTTATTATCGACGAGCACGTATTCAGCCTGATCTTGATCATTCAAATACTCAAGCACGAACACGAACAATCAGAACAAACTAAAAGAGGAAAAAGAAAACGACATCTATGTGTCTCATTTGTAATCCGAATTCAATAAACGGTTGTAAACAAAAAAAAAGCCGACACCGAATGTATATTATTGACGCTATGTGACATTAACTTAATTGTCAGTACTTGTCAACCTCTAAGGAATCAATGAAACGAACTTTCACTTGAGTTTATCAATGATGACAGAATGCCGATCGATCTTTAATAAGTTTGACAAAGTTATCAACAAGAAAGAGATTTGTTAATACATATGCACGGATGATGAAATTCCAATATACACATTAGTATCAATTGATTCGAAGCATGAAAGCATGTAAGAATAGATAGAGAAGAAACGCAGGAAATCCGTCTCATCATAGAACGGCAACATCTTTGTATGTATGGGGGTGGTTAGGAAAAAAAAAGGAATCAGCTATTGCTTTAGCTATTACCGTTATATTGTGGGTTAGATTTAGAGCTCGCCTTATTTTCTCTTCTCTTCCTTCTTCAATTCTGTTCTATCGTCTATGTAACTTGTTGTCTTTTTCCTTTCTTTCTTTCTTTCTTTCTTCTTCTTCTTCTATAGTTTTTACCATCATGCAAACGCTGTTCGTTAACTGAAAAAAAACTCGATTCTTTTTTTTCTTTTTCTTCTCGCTAATTCTTCACAAGAACTTCTTTTGTTAGAACAAGCGTACATTTATTGTCGGCTATTGTTTTTCTCCAGTTTGTCCTTCGGTTTTAGGCATTCTTTCTCGTTTACTTAAGTTGTTCGACGCGAACTTGTCATTCTTCTTCTTCTTCTTCCCTTTTTTTTAACTTCAACGATATTATTCGCAATCATTTCGACAATTGACATGAGAATTCTCTTGACAGATGAAATTATTGTTATCGAGAGAGATGAAGACCTGTCAGTAGTTTATATGCATACACCGGAAATACGATAAATATTATTTGCTTTTCCTTCGTGCTTTGACTTGCGTTTTTTTTTTGTTAAATATTACATTTAGACGATTACGGTCTAATTTTAGATGGATAAGCCATTATTATGATCTTAAAAAGCTGCTTATCATGCAAATCTCGATATTCATACAATTTTATCTATTATTTATTGTTAAAAATTCAAATCTTCGCGCTGATCCAGCATCTTGTCGTCGGCAAGTCGAATGTTTCATATGCGATTCACGAGAAATTCGAGCATGTGAAGATGCAACAAACTTTCCACATCCAAATATATCCATACGTTTATGTGATGATTATTGTTTGAAAATGTGGACAAGAGAAAATGATAGTATAGCAGGTGATGATCAATTGACAGCATCGAGGTATGTTCGACGTGATTGCCATAAAATTCTTCGTTATCAAATTAAAAAAGCGGAAACATGCTATCAACATAAGAAACATCATACTGATTCACTTTGTTTATGCGCATCCGATCGATGCAATTCATCAATTAATATACGTCTAAAACGATTTATTCTCGTTGGTTTTCTCTGTTTTTTATATTTATTTCGTTAAGAAAAAAAAAAGAAGGAAAGACTATCGGCTACGAGCGTGTGCGTGTGTGTGTGTTTTTTTTTGAGTGTTCTTTTTTTTTCTTGCTTGTTAATATATCCATTGTATAGTTTGATTTGATGTTGAGATCATATTTAGATCAAGTTCGTAGATAAGTAGAATCTATTAAAATACGAACAGAGAGAACAAAAAAGAAGAAAACTCGAAGATATTATTTTTAGTTTTGTTTTACTTGATCGAAAATATTATATAAAAATTTTGTATAAATTTCACCGTTAATTTTGACTTGTTGAACTTGTTGTTTGACGTCGAGTATTTTAATTAATTCTAAATTCATTGTTGATACGGTCGAATTTCTAGTTAATAGTTCGATTGTAATGAGATTATTTTCCAGAGAAAATTCGAGATAATTATATTCTTGAAATTCAATCGAATCTCCATCATCCCAAAATAGATTACCATGAGCTGTGCCCAATTGAGATGGTGCAACAAGAAGAGTAAATGGATTGGCACGGGCAAGTATTAAATTTTCACCGGGTATTTTCATTGGAATAATGAAACCACCACGAATATGAACATTGAATTTTGTTATCGGTGTATCGAAATCAACGAATGTGCCGCCTGT
>ERZ778027.499-NODE-499-length-90181-cov-11.438575_pt1 | contig 90181 bp, 108 predicted proteins | sample MGYA00375757_ERZ778027 | MGnify/ENA primary metagenome ERZ778027 (study PRJEB29350, sample SAMN05389817) | bioreactor metagenome | isolation source: Ammonium sulfate bioreactor | place: South Africa: University of Cape Town | collected 2014-02-18 ...
AAAAAAAAGAAAAAGGAAAAGCTCGTGATAGATTTTGCTCGAGTATATACTTTGTTGGAAAAGAAAATTAGCAATTATTAACATATGAATGCTGACTAAGTAGAGTTTAACTTAGAAAAATGCATGTAGGAAAAAAGAAGCTAAATTGTCTTTGATGAATTTTGTTTTTCATTTATAGTTTGATGACGAAAGATACTATTGTTATTCCTGTCAAAATCTATAGATGAGAAAAAAACGGCTGAAACGGCGTCTTGTCTTCTCTATTGAATAAAACAAAAAACGAGCCGTCTTGAAATGTGTGCGACTAGTCGTATTAGTTTTCTATAAAGAAATTTTTAATTCGATTATATTCTCATGGGAAGTTGCTTCGTGTTTGTCGAGTATATTTCAATTCTCTTATAGAAAAGAAAGAACGACAGAAAATAAACTTCCAAAAATATGCACTTGTTGTGTTTTCTTTTTCAGGATTAGTGATTAGTCTGCCATTACGCTCGTTTGGTATGGGATCATTTCAAGCATTTTGGTTCGTTAAAAATACAATAAAAAAAAACCCCAATAATATCATTTTTTTTCTTCATATAGGTACGGTCAATTGAGTGGAATAGCTGAGATCATAGCTGGACTACTCGGCGTACTTTTCGTACAATTATCTAATTGTTTGTTACCATTTGCTCTTGCATTCGCTGCTGGAGCCATGCTTTTTGTTGTTTTCAATGAAATCATTCCTGAAATCACACCGTTAGTAATCTATTATTTTCTATCTATTCATTTTTTGCTTTTGTTTCTCTTCAAGGACAAATCGAACGACTTCGTCCTGGTGGATGATGGGTAAGTTAATTAAAACATAAAAAGAAGATCTTGTTGATATATTTCTTTTTTGTTCTTCATTTCAATCTAGGTGGATTTACTATTATGATGATATTAGACGTTGTATTTGGTTAATAGCGAACAAATGCTCTATTTTATCAGTATTATTATTATTATTTATTTGTGAATCTCGTTGATTTTCTTTTTGGTATCGAGTCCTTTTTTTTGTTACGATAAAAGAATAATTAATTCGTTTTTTTTTGCCTTATTTATACATCTTGATTGACAAAACCAGAGTGACCAATATTCGATTGATAATTTTTGTTTTTTTTTGTTTCTTTAGATAAAAAGAAAATGAGTATCACACATTGCATATTCGATTTGGATGGTTTACTGTTGGATACCGAATCAATTTATACGGAATGTATGCAAGAGATTTGTGCGCCGTATGGAAAAAATTTTACGACAGATACTAAACTCGAAATGATGGGCAAGTCGGCGTTAGAAGCAGGACAAATCTTGATTCGTAAACGATGATATATAAAATAAATAAGATCAAATTCAATTATTTCTTGTATTTCCTCTAGGAGAATTAGATTTGCCAATGAGTGAAGAAGAATTTCTGATAAGATCATATGATTTATACAAAAAAGCATTTCCATCCGCTGAACTTTTGCCTGGTGCTGAACGTCTTATTAAACATTTAGCAGCATACAACATTCCCATGGGTAGATGCCTATCATTTTCATGATAGATTTAAGCGATTTATTGATTTTTTTTCTTATTAATTAGCTATTGGCACGGGTTCATCACATGAATTGTATACAATAAAAACAAGTGGTCATCGAGATTTATTTAAACTCTTCGATCCAGTTATTTGTACAGATGCAACTGAAATTCGTTTGACTAAACCCGAGCCAGATATATTCTTAGCTTGTGCAGAAAAATTTCCTCAACCACCTATATCGATGAGTCAATGTTTAGTTTTTGAAGATGGAGAAAATGGTGTTCGAGCTGCACTTGCTGCTGGAATGAAAGTTGTACTTATTCCGAGTTTACCGTTGACACATTATGATCCATTAGTAATTAAACACGTAACAACCGTCGTTGATAGTCTTTTAAAATTCGATCCAGTCGAATTCGGTTTACCACCATTCGATGATAATTAATGCAAATCAACAGTCGATTTATTCTCAAAGCTTATCTATATTGTATTTTCTCTATTGTCTCGTATTTGTTTTCTTTTTCGTCAGATGTAATTTAATGATCAGTATTTTATTCTCGTCTATTTGATATTTTAATGTTTCAATAAATATCACTTTTAATTCTTACCAATAACATGTTTCCTTGTTGTTTTTTATGCTCTCACGATAAGAAAAAACAATTTCATTCAGTTAAAATTCGTCGCAATTGTTTTCTGACTTGCACACGTGGTTGACAATGCAAAACGGTACCTGGCTTTCTTAAAATAAGATTGACGTAGATAGACTGTTGTTTAACTCGAATGAATTATTAAATTTTCATGTACTCTTTTTCAATAAAATCAATAGAGACTTCGAACAAGACATTATTTGTGTAGACTGTACATTTTTTTGTTTGAAGTTCAATCGAGAAATCAAACAAAACGCTTCGGATGATTTTTCTATTTATAATTTCGGGCATGATAATGCTTTTGCTTGAAAATCAGTTTGTGGGAGAAAAAAAATTTATTCTCTATTTTTTAGAACGAGAAAATGAAAAGCTATCATTAAATTAAAATAATTTCTTTTCTTTTCAAGTATTTGAGTGACAGAGTAAACGACGAAGAAAATGAAAAATAGTTATATAGTTGTATGATAAAAAAAAACTAATGAAAAACTAATTGAACGACGTCATAAAATTAAAAGAAACACTAACGTAAAACGTTCAAATAGATGATTGTCTGTTATCACAAAAAGGAAAAAAAATAAGAACTTTTCTCTTTTCTTTGTTTTTAATTTCCATTTTAAAATAGGTGTTAGAAGTAGGAGAAAAACAAAAGAGAATATTTTCTTATTTTATTTAACAGTCATTTAAGTGAGTTGTATTTTCTCAGAAGGATGAAAATGCAACTGCAGCAATATTTTTCCATTATCTTTATTTTTACAGTTAATACGAGTAAGTTAATTTCGATATTATATTGTTAGTTCTTAAAGAATAAAGTTCAGTCTTGAAAATATTTTGTAAAAGAACGTTCGTAGTTATTCAGCAAAAACAGCTTGACAATTATGTAGAGTTGACCATAGCATCAAGATTATTGTATATACAAATATTGTTTTTTAAAGTATTTCCGTTGGTATATGCGGCAAATGCTACGATTGACATTGATTATGCTAAACAGGGCGCATGTAATTCAACAATCTTAGCTCGAGTTGGTATGTAAATTTAATTGCAAAAAAAAATGAAGAAAACAATCTATTGTCGATGATAAATAGGTGATTATTGTGATTATGTTGTTACAATAACTGTCGCATACTATGGTTCAAGTGCATCAACAGATTTAAGCGTTGAAATCATCATGCCTGATAATGATACAATGGTCATGCAAATGTCGAAACCATCGATCAGTTATGTTGGAGGCAATTTTCAAAATTCACAAACTCTCTACGATCCAACTATAACGATGTCAACACAGTTGAATAATTCTCAAGTATTCATATGAAAATGAACATTTTTTGTTAAGTTTTATTTTATCTGCTAATTTAGTATAATAACGCACGTATTGATTTTGGTACTGTTGTAAATAATGGTCTTATAGCACCAAGTAATACTACACAAAGTTCGATCATCATTGGTTTTCGAAGTGTTGTTATGTCGAATCCATCTTATCAAACAAATGGTTCGGAATATGTAAATGAAAAATACAAACAAGAAAAAAAATATTTTCTTGATTCTTTCTCTTTTTATTCTATTTACTAGTGGGTTACTGTGGGCGTCGAATATAATAATGTTTCATCAATATGGATTGGTCAAGCATTGTTTGTCTATTCGAATTCGACAAGTGTATGTTAAATTGAATTCTATTATTTTCTTGTAAATATTCAAAAAATCAATCTTTTTTGTAGGCAACAACAGGACCATTTGCATTAGGCGATGCAACGAATTCATCATTACAAATTCCTCAAGGTTCACCATTTGCATTAGCAGTACCGATTGTTTTCAATAAAACTTATGCGAATAATATGATCTTCACGATAATAAATAATAATCCATCGAAACTAGGTCTTTGCTCAGCATATGTTCAAGTAAATTATTTCGAAATAATTGTGTTTTTTTTCTATAAAAGTAACTTCTTGTGTTTTCTTTTGTGTAGAGTGCAACAGAAGGTTTCGTACATTTACCAACACTAGGCTATGAAATTTCTCAAAGTTTAACAACTACATCAGTTAGTAATCAAATTACGATTAGTCTCGGACAAATCATCAATACACGTATTTAATCTTTTTCTTCTACATGTTTGTTTGTTTGCATGTTCTGTTCTCTTTACAGAATCGTACACTGGCCCATCGGCAACTCTCTACGTTGTGGTTTATGGACGTGTTTTCATAACTGATGGCATAAGTTCATTTTTAGCTGGCAGTATGACTGCACAAGTCACTTCAAGCAGTCCAACCGTATCACAAACTTACAATATCTATGCGACGGCATCAGTTTCAGCATCGGCTCTTGTAGATAAATTTTGTTTGTTTTTTTGTTTTGTACATTTTTATTTATTCAATTTATGCTATAGAATGGTTCATTGCCAACGTTTTCTGTTGAACAATTATCTAGTTCAGTTGGTATTTATCAAACATTGAAATTACGAGTTACAATGACTGTTCCCAGTGGTTTCTCTGCACCGGTTGTTTTCGATTTGAATGGCTCATCGAATACATCCATGCCAGTCTTACAAGCTTGTGCTGTTAAATTTCAATCAGCTGGAGAAAATGTTGGCACTTCGAATCCTCAATGTACTGATCCGAATGCCGATTTATACACATATTCATCAAGTGTAAATTCAACAAGTTATGATCAATTAACTTACAATTACGGTGTTATCGCTAATCTTGGTTCACGTTCAACAATCTATGCTGATGATGTCAATCAGATAGTGTATGTAAAATAGATTAAATATTCTCACAAAATAAATACATTTTCCTCGTTCTTTAGTTTCGATACGATTTTTCAATTGTTAAATACAACTCAATCGGTTGTTTGGCCAACTATTAGTATAACACTTGGAAATAATACAATTTGGCTTGCAAATGCGGCGGTTAATGTAGTCGACATTTCGTACAATTCAACCGTAAGAAAAATAAACAACGATCGATTTCATTTCATGTTTTGTGTTTTTTTTGAAAGAATGCTACTCGGCCAGATTTTGCTCTTTCCTATGAAACCAACAGTACAACGAATCAATCAAATACTAATCTTGGATATTCACGTTTGTTCTATTATGATATCTATACAAAACCAACTGGTATCTATACACCAATGACCGTACGAATAACGACGAATGAAACCTATCCGGGAAGTAAAATACCGGTAGCAACAATCTGTCAAGTTAAGATCGTCGATGTCGGTGCGAATCTACCATGTTTTCATTCGATATTCTACAATCAAGATCAATCCCAATTGATTACCTATTCATCACGGTTAGAAAACTTTCATTTTCCGTTGTCGATATATTAAAAGAAAGCAAATTTATATTTGTAGATATAATCAAAGAAAAAACGATACTGCCTACGTACAATTAGGACCGTTGTGTAATTATGAAACAACTCAAACTGATAGTAATCTCGGACGAATTCGTATTGGTAAAATGTTTTGTTTTTGTACAAAATAAAAATGAATTGATCGATTGATTTGTTTTGCAGGAGTTTATGTAAGAATTGAACCAGCATTAGGTAATGGCGGATCGACATATGTCAATGTCGATGTTTACTATTCACCTTCGACTCTTTGGATTGGGCAAATTTTATTTACTGGCACTCAACCAGGTTCAACACCAAGCGTTGTCGTATGTGAAAAAAGATTCTTCGAGAGAATTAGCTGAACAATTCTGCTTTTTTTCTCTCCAATTGCTAGGGAACTCCGTTATTCTTTTCATTTAATTCAACTCAAACTTTCGATCGAAATGTGTTAACAGTCGTTAATTATGGACTTAAAATTCCTTCGAATTCTTACGGAACATATACATCGTTAACAAGCGCCAGTAAGAGAATATAAAATAAAAATATCGATTCGGAATTTATTCATTTCAATCGTCTAGTTTCCAACGATGTCAATAGTCAAACGAGCGTTTGCCGAGTTGACATTTCACCTAGTCGTGGACGAAATGTTCCATGTTCAAATGATATTTCATCGATTTTAACTTATAATTCCAACGGACTTCCAGCTACAGCAGTAACCGATCTCGGAACAATCTGTAGTATTTCTTGTTAGTAGTTTAAATTTGATTCCTCGAATAGTTTCTTCTATGAAAAATCTTCTTTTTTTAGCCGATAATTCAAGTTTAAATTCTTTACTCTCCTTCGATTCGAATACAGTTATCGTTCAAGTTTTTGTTCTTGCAACAGCACAAAGTGGTTCATCATTTGATCTGACTCTGTCCAATTTAATACCATCAGGTCAATCAGCATTAGCTTCAATTACATCTCATTTAACTGCTGGTTCAACACAATCATACGGCAATGTAAACATGTTTTGTCTTCTTCTGATTTCTGTTCATAAAACGACTAATTTCCTTTCAGATTTCATCTCTCAGTCCATTGAATGCAACAAGTTATCAACAATCCAACGATACAAATAATAATACAAATGCGTATCTCGGTCAAGATCTTCTCATTCGAACACAATTCGTTCTTGCAAATAATCTAACAAGTGAAGCATGTTATTCATTAATCTTTCAATTTAGTATAACAGCAGCAACGAACGATGCTGCATATTTTACCAATGGATTCTTTATTAGTTCAGGAGATAATTTAATGTGTATGAAAAGTCAAGCATTGCCAATTCTCAGCAGGTATGATCAAATGATTGTTCTCTGTCGTTTGATATTCTTTATTATTTGGTTGTTCATTGAAGTGGTGGCTCGACTCTATACAATTCATTCATGGAACTTGATTTCGGTGTCGCTTGTTACTATCCAATCGATCCAACAAATGTCACTGCGAGCACTGTAAAGTTTTTGTAGGATTTAAAATGAAAACATTGTTGTTTTTAGTTAATTGTGCAATCGAACGTCCGTGTACCAGTAACAACAACTGTACCCGTCGATAGTCAATTATCGGTTGATATTGTTGCATTAATCAATAATAATCAAACAAATCTTTCGTCAACAATTCCATTTACTGTTAAAAGTCAAAGTTCTTATACTGGTTTTACATTATTTGTAAGTATTTTCGAAATAAAAATAAATAATTTTTGTTTCTTCTTCTTCTTCTTCTTCTAGTCAAATGATACAACCAATGTCATTGTTTCCGTTGCAAATGCAACAATTCAAAGTGCCATTCGTCAAACAGTTACCTATACCTATAAAATCTATTTACCAACTTACTCACAAGGTCGTTTACAAATTACTCTCTATAGTGCTCAGAATGCAAGCAGTGTTACTGTTAATATCCTGTCGGCAACAATACTCTCTGCTGGCATCAATGTCGGCTCATTTATGACTGAATATTTACTTGGAAATACATATCAATGGGCATATTCATCAAGTGTGCTCGGTTCAACCTATCAAGATACAGCTTATCTTGATCTAGGCGTTGTTACAAATACAGGAACATCGGCAATGTTGAATAATTTTTCGAATTTAACTGATAATTTTATCACTATTCAAGCAACAGGCTATTTAACGGATAGTCCAGCAGCAGAAGATAATACTGGTTTTGATGTGATTTTAAAGGTTACCTATGGAGGAGTTAATATGTCGAATTCAATTCAAGATATTGTTTCAAGAAATGGTACTGAACAACCAATTATGTATGTCAATCGTACGGATTTAACCAGTGGACCGTATGCAATAGGGTAAAATTCATTGATTTGACAATTTTATTTACAAGTTTTGATGATATTTTAGTTCAACATATAAATGTACAATCAGTTTTGGTCATCAACAGAATTCGAATGCTGAATGTATAGATGCACAATTAATTATCTATTTACCAACTTGGATATCCTTAGCAAGTTATAATTCATCAATAAGTTCATTGAATTATTCAACTGATAGTACTTCATATGCTCTATTTGATGTAAATTGAAAATGATTTCAGTATTCAAAATATTCGATTTGATTATTTCAGTTCGGTACACTTCTATTCAATGATGCTGGTACAATTGAATTTACTCTTAATATTGATACATCAAATCAAATGGCTCTAGTTTTTCAACGACATAACTCACCGATGATTACGATTCCCTATGAATTTTTATGCATGAAACGACCGAGGTTAGATTTAGTTGTTAATGACCTACATCGAATTGTAATTGTTTTTCTTTTTATATTCAGAGCGAATGTTGCTTACTTTCCGACATCGAAAGTCTTTACTTTTGATGATATTGTTTCATTACCTGTATCGATGACAACAGGTAATGAAAATTTAAAATTTAAAACTTTACTATTTTATCTCTTTCTCTCTCATGAATAGTTTCGAGTTATTCAAGTCTACTTGGTTCATTAGATTCATGTCAATTTGTATCAAGTGTTTACGGATCTGATGCTTCACTAGTTCGAACCAGTAAGTTCTTTTCGTTTTCGAGACGAAAATTTTAAAATTTATTCTTAATTAGCTGGTTGGCAAACCGGTTATCGATCGAATAAATGGATGTTATCAGGTGCTACATATCTTCAAATTAATTTTGGTAATTTAACATTAGTCAAAAGTATTAATATCGAAGTACCAGCATCGTTTGCACCCATTTCAACAATTCAACTCGGCTACAGTTTGGACGGATCGAGTTTTGCAATGGATCCAGTTAAATATTTATTGAATGGCAGTTCAACATATTCGATTTCATTATCAAAATCTATTTTAATTCGATATTTACGTGTTTATTTAATTGATGTTGTACAACCAAGCGATTTATTAACTAAAACTTCTGGTTTTATTTTAAATATAACAGGACAAACAAATTCATCGGATATATCAGTTTCAAGTAGACGATCGTTTTTCGAGGGATTTTCTTTTTTTTTTATGAGATCAATTATGATATTTAGGTATTTGTCCAGTTGCAACAAGTCCATTGTTTCCACGAACCATATTAGTCGCACCTCCAACACAAGTTGGATTAACATATTACGATGATGTTTATGTTTGTGATGAAGTACCAACAAGGTAAATCATTTTAAAGAATTCTATTTATCGTTAATTTCGATCTTAGAATATCGATTTTATGTCATGTTCTATTGAACGGTGATACAACAACATCAGCAACATGGATAGGTAAAAGACCGAGGATTTTGCTTGATATTAACTTATGAATTTAATTTTGATTTAGCATTGAATACAAGTGTTGCGAATATAGATTGGTTCGTCTTTGATCCTAGTGAACAACTTCAATTTTTATATGGATATGCACAAGATGGTACTTCCATTATGCGCAGTGATGATCGAGGTTTGACATGGTCCGTTGTCGATGCTAACGAATATTCAACTGTAAGAAATAATGCAATGACAGGATAATCATTCGATATTTCTCATTTTCAGGTTACAACACAATGTACTTCTGGTGTGAAAACATGTCGTACAAGTGAATCATATTCATTAATGAGTGGTGCACCTGGTTCACAATCATTACTAAGTGGAGCTGTACAATGGACGGCAGCTATTGATGGACTTTGGACACAATCATCCGGTGGAAGTCTCGCTTTTGATTGGTTTGGATATTAGCAGTTTTTTTTTCGATTTCGAAATTTATTTATTTTTCAATGTTGTCATTTGTGATTTTACTGCGTTCATCTATATCAAATAATGATATAAAACTGTATTTCCATTGCTTCTACATATTTTAATATAAACATATATTCTTCTGTTCAAATAAAATGTATTTGTCGTTGTGCATTTATTTCTTTTGCAGCACTATACATAGATTTTGCATTCTAATTTAGTTTATTCAAACCAAACATATATTTAAAGAGAAAAAGAACGATACTGTCTTATAATGGACGATAGGGTTTTTTTTGTAGCACAGTCATATAAAAACCGGATTTGTTATTCAAAACAAAAACACTAAAACGACATTTAACTGAAATAAAAATTAGAAGAGCTGCCACAATCACTGGGTACACAAGAAAAGATTCTAGTTTATGATGATATTGATTTTTCTCGACGATTGAGCAGAGAAAACAACAACACATGGAATGATAGACATAATGCATGTATAGAATTGCATTAAAGGATTTTATACAAAAATATATCATCAACTTTTTCGAATAAATATTAATTGGCAACTAATTTATAAACTTGATATTGTGGTCCACTACCATCAGATGTACCGATTTCAAAAACAAAAGCTAAACAAAGTAATAACTGATCAGACTCATCACGACATTTAATCACTTGAAGAATTGTGAAATTCTAAAAAAAAAAAGAAAATAGATTTCTTATTCATTTGACAAAACGAATCAAAGTTCTTCATACTTCTAGTACACTATTCATCATAGGTGTATTAGGTAATGAACGTAGTTTTTGTATGAATTGTATCATATAATCACATAATGGTGAACGATCAAATCGATAAATAAACTGATGAAATTGATCTAATTGAGGATAGTCACTGATTTCAACTTTTTCGAGAACTTGCTTTCCAAATGAACATAATCGTGTTGAAATACGTATCGGTCGATTCGAACAACTCGTATATGTATAAGACGTATAAAATGATTCATCACGATTATTAACCGAATTCATAATCGATAATGGCGGTGAAACATCGGCCCAGAATTTAATTAAATAAAATGAACCATTCGGATTTTGTTCGTACAAATCTTTTAAACCATCGTAATGAGGAAATTTATCAAATATTTGATCGATCGATATTGTTTCGAATGTATGAAGATTTTTCATTTGTATATCATTCATATGTAAACGAAGTAGATCATGTTGAAAAATTGAACAACCTTCCGAATACGGATACATACGTGATGGATGTGTCGAGTTTATTGTTCGTTTTAATTCAATAAATGCACACATTTCTTGTAATCGAAAGTCATCGTGTCCAATCGATGCCGATGGTAAAATCAATGGCGAATGATGATTTACCATTTGATTCATTGAATGCATTGAACTGCATGGTAATGATGATGCTAAATAAAGTAAATCAGAATGAATTTCATTTTCTATTCAATCATTTCGAATTTACTTGGTAAAAACGATGGTATAGGAGTGTTGGATGTCGATCTTTTTGTTAATGAGTTTTTCATAGTTGGTGCACGAGGAAGTAAGATACCGGTCGTAGACTGATTAGTTCTTACGGGTGAATTGAATGATTCATCTTTGATTTTTAATCGATTCATTGTTGTCGAAGTTTGTTGAATTCTACTCGAATGTTTATCATTTGATTTCGATCGTGATGAATGTTTCGATATTTTGATCAATTGATTTCGATCGTCTTTGTTATCGAGAGTCATTGAAACAATCTCTGCCGATGTATATTGTTTCAAACGATCGAGTATTCGTTTTTGTGCTTCGGCATCATTACGTAGATCTTGAAGATCTTTTGCACGTCGTTTAGCAAGAACTTGCAAATGTGATGACACTTGTTTACGTGTTCGTACTTTACCCGTACGAATTTTAATATAACGTGAAACTAATTCATTACGTCCGTACATTTTACCTTCTTCAGTTAGAATAATCTTTCGACGTCCACATGGTGGATAAATCGCAAGTGCTTCAATAAAACTTTGTTCAATATCGGGACTCCATATACCTTCGACATCATTTGTCGAACTATTACTTGCCGGAGGTGGTGTCAATGAAGACAAATCTGTATCACTAGAATTCGTTCGGTCCATTGATTTAATTCAATTTAGTTTTTTCTATATACATATCTACAGAAAAAAAACAAAATCACAACGACCAAAATAAAAAACAACAACAACAACGACACAAACTGAATCTATACATATAACGAAATTTACAGGTAAATAACCATGTGACTTATGCATGAATAAATTTAGAGATAGGATGAGAAAGAAACAAAAAAAAAGGTTATACGTCAATGAATATGCATGTAAACTAGTATGGTCTCTGAAATGTACTCAGTGTTTCGAAAAAGTTCGAACTATTTCAACTATTTAATATGTTTCTTTTTTCGTCGTCTCAAAAAGAATTTACTTTTTGACAAATGAATAAAAATAACAAGTTAGAATAGTACGAGAAAAGAAATATGTTATCATTATCTATTTAAAATGATAACTTATTTGCTCTTCTCAGGACACACCTTACCATTCTATTGACAAATAATATGTGTGTATTTTTATGTATTCTGTTGTTCGATGTCTGAAATACTTTCCAATCAAATGAGACGAATTATCGTTCGATGATTCAAAAAAAAAACTTTCTCTCATTGGTAACATTGAAAAATTCGTTGATTTTGAAAATCTAGCGACATCAATTTTAAAAAAAAAGCATTTGATTTGTCAAATTTTGTTTTTTCGAACGAATGCATGCGAATAGGACATTTATTTATTTTTGTACCTATTTATCGAGGTACGAAAAAGTCACGTCTGCTATTCCAATTTCAATAAACAAAAGACATGACTTCTTAATGTTCTATAAACTTCTCTTTCATGGGACAATCTATTGAGCATTAATGTTCTTCTTCATTCGGATTTATTTTCTAAGAAAACTCAATGCCAAAATAGAAAAAAAAATCACATAATGTCTTTTTTGTTTGTTCTTGATTATTAACCAATTGGTAATAAATTAACTAATGTAAATTCGGGTGTTTGTGGATCAGGTCCGAGTTTAAATCCTAAATAGATCACCAATGGAACAAAACCGAAATAAAGTGCATAGGGACTATAGCCAAGAACCGATTGCAGACGTTTCTTGATATCATCCGTTGATTTTTTGCCTGAACGAGACGGAGCACTGTTCGTTGGTCTTCCAAACATAGTTTTTACTTTTAAATCTGCAACATGAAAAACGTCGACAATTTCTTTTTTTTTGGATTCTCTTGATTTTATTCCAACAGCAAAAAAAACAAAGAAAAATGTAGTAATAGTTCAGCACAACAAAAAAGAACAAGTACGAATTAAAAAAAATGACAACAATCAATGATAAATCATCAAGCTAGAGAGATAGACAAAAAAAAGTGAACAAATATGAAGAGGATCAACGAAAATGTTTAATATAAAAAGAGAAAGAGAGAGAGAGAGAAAAAGAAAGATTCTACAAACACATACATAAGCGTTTGGTTATTCCAAGTAGATCTGCGCGCCAGATTGCCTGTTTTATTTGAAGGTACAAAATAATGCGAAGAGCAACGACACCGGAAACGTTATGCTCTTACATTTCATATGATCTTGATATCTCTATTCACGGCCTGATGAATGTTAATCATGATGATACAATAAAAAATAAATAAACAAAAAATAGAAGAAGTATATGTTGAGGATGTGCGTGTGTGTGTGTATGTTAAGCTACATAATGACAAACAATAACAACAATGATAACAACAGTGATAATAATAACGAGAATGCTGCCCATCAAAGAAGAAGAAGAAGAAGAGAGAAAAATCATACAAAATAAAAGTTGTGTACAAAATAAACGGAAATAAAGAGAAAGATATTAAGAACAGATAAACCAAAAAAAAATCATCAAACGATTTTTTTTTATTTTCTCATTTTTCTTCCTTTATAAAGAAATAAACAAAAAAAGAAGAAGACAGACCTAAGACATCATCATCATCATCATCATCATCATTCACCATCACATAAGCACAAACAATCTTTCAGAAAAACAACAGAAGAAAAAGAGAATATTCGACTTATGAGTCAGTGTTACATATGTAGAAAGATTGCACAAAAAAGATCCAAACAAATACGCGCTCTATGTATTGTATGCTACGTTGTTTTTCCTTTTTTTTAAAGTGTTTATCAGAAAAAGAGATATAGAGAAAGAGAGAAAGATAGTACGAGATCATTCGACGACTTATCCCCCTACGAATGAAAGAAGACTTACGAACATTTATCTAAAAATGCGCTAGGTCTTAGCTAAACGAAAAAGACGAAAAAAACAAAGAAGGAAACCAAAAACATATGCGCAAATGTTTCACAAGAAGAGAGAATCGAGAAACAAAAGAAAAATGAAAGGAATTTACACAAAACAAGAGTAGAAAAATGAAATCATGTGATACAACATAGGAAAATAAACAAAAAAGAAAACCAAAGAAAAGGAAATGAATGAATAAAGAAACAACAATCAGATAACAATATTGACGAGAAAGATAATTTTTTTTCCTTAATTTCAATTGATTTTGGCTTTTTCCTACCAACGAAATGGTAATGCACGTGGACGATCAGCGCCTTCTTTTACCAATGGTTTATGGTATTCTCGGCCGGCACGTGAATGAATCGAACCCCAACATGTTTCGCAATAATATTGTAAACATGTCACATTGGCACAGAAAAATGGAGCAAATTTGCCTCCGCAACGTGCACCTGCACATTCGTCACATAATTGATCATCGAGTACATACGGTTTAACTTCGACACGTTTGTCAATATCACCATGTTGTAATTGAACGAAACGTGCTGAAATCGCTGCTATGTAACTTTGTTGATTGGAAAATGCGACACGACCAGCACCTTTCGGATATTTCAATTCAGGATCGGTGTCAATACCAGCATAGCAAACGCCGCCATACAAACGGTCCATAATCATGGCTAATTCGACGGCTCGTAATGGACGTGGTACACCGCCAACGAAAATTGTCTTTCGTGGATCGAGTGGTTGAGAACCATCCATAACAAAGTCCGAATCGGCTAATAACCATGGACGTATTTGTACAGCTTTATCTTTCATACTTGGACTTGATACGCACATGTACAATTTCGAATCATCAATAACACATTCATCGATAAGATCTTGTACTGAACGTTCGTATGTAAAAATTAAAAATGCGTAACCTTTCGGTGGAAAATAGGATTTGCTTTCTTGTTTATGTGGCCAATCGACAATCAATGGGCCAAATCGTTGAAAATGTGCAATGATTTCTTCTTCATCAATGTCCGGTGGTAGACCGCCGACGAAAACTTTGCGTGAAAAACGTTCTTCTTTATTCATATCCATTTGTAGACCTCGTGGTGAACCGAACAAACCAGTTGATGATGTTGATGGTCCACCAACAGATATTAAACTTTCCGTATCAAGTATACTGCCCATGCCACTATCATCACTATAGACACGTTTAACGCCATCCGTCGACGCATTTCTCATCATGTCCATGATTTGATGAAATGAATTCATATCATAGACATCATTCGAATTGAGATTGGCAAAATTTTGTTCAATATCATTGCCATTGATGATATGTGGTGGAGGTGGTGGTGATTGTCCGTTTTGTGTCGAAATAAAATTTGTCATGGCAGGTGTACGTTGAAGTGTATTCGAAAGAGACGATATTGAATTATATTTATTTTGATTTACAGTCGATGATGATGATGACGAAAGAAATGAAAATGGATTATTTTGTGTAGATTTTTTCGTTTGTGACATTGGAAGATTTCCATTGCCAAGTAGAAGATTATTTGTTAATGAATTTCCATTATGATTCATTGGATTGGTTAATGATGGAACCGGGCGACGAGATGATGTCGCAGGAAATCCATGTGGAATCGATGGATTGTTCCATGATGGCGATGGTGGTTGTTGTTGTTGTTGAATATGCGGTGCTGGTTGACCAACGATTGAAGATGGATTATTCCATAATGGTGATGAAATAGCTGTTCGTCCATTCATTGATGTAACTGATTGATTCGAAGGATTTGTTAAACCATTGCGAATTGTTTGATTAGAAAAATTATGTGATGCTGTTATTGGTCTTCGTTGAATGGCTTGTTGATAAGACAATTGCTGTTGTTGTTGTTGCTGCTGCTGTTGCATGGCCATAAGTGGCGGTGGTGTCGTTGTTTGTGATGAAAATATTCGACTACCATTATGTATATCAAATGGATGATCACCGGAGGCACCACTCAATGGGTCAATAACGTTACTCCATGTTGAACTTTGGAATGTTGCCTGAAGATCAGGAAGTACACCGTTTTGATAATTATTTGATGTTATTTTTCCATCATTGATAATTCCATTACCATTCGAAGTTAAATGTTGTTGTTGATAATGATCGGTTCCATTAACAGTAACTGGCGATGATGATGATGTTGGAGTTAATGATGGACTATTGCTTGAATTAGGATTAAATACAAGTTTGTTAGTCGAACTTTCAGTACTCATGGATGTAAACGAATACCAGTTCGATGAAAAGAAAGACCTAGAAAACATGGAAAAGTCAGTGATTTGTTGTTATTATTATTGAATGAGAAAAGAGAAGAAAAAGAAATATGAAATAACACGAAAATACCTAGCAGAAATCGTCGGTGATGTGGCTGATGAAGCCGCTACCAACGAATACATAATAGTTAGATATGTGATTATGTATTTTCTATGTATATAAACGTCGTGTGCGTGTGTGTGTTTTTTTTATCTAGTTTCAAAAAAGATCAATGAGAGAAGAAATCATTTTTCATTAAGTTTATGGCGCGTTGAAATCGATTCTTAATGAATATATGTTTTGTTTTCTAGGTTACTAAGAAGGTCACAAATGATTATTTTAAGCTAAAGACGAAATCTGACAACAAAGTGAGAAATCATTTCAACCGACATGTATATATATATATATATGTGTGTATATATACGTCGACAAATAAGATCGAGTCTTGTGTATACGTATAAATGCACGCTACACAATTAGAAGAGAGTGAAAGAGAGCGATTGAACTACGACGACAATATTATTTGCGCATGTGTCTCGTCGACGATTTCTTCTTTTCTTCATACTTTCGGAAGAAGAAGAAGAAGAAAAAAAAAGATGTTTCTCTCCTATGAATGACAAAAGAAGGCGAAGAAAAACGGTTGTTCAACGTGTGCATTCGACATTGATGACCTAGCTTCATTCGTCAACGAAATACAAAGATCGAGTTGCAGACGAATTATTCATAGTGTGATCATCATTATCTTCACTCGTTCCTTTTCAATCAACAACAAACAACAATACTTCCTATTTCAGTTTCTTTTTTTTTGTATATATAGAATATCAAAATAGCTCCGATAGTTCGCTTCATTTGATGCCACCATCAAATAGAAACTCTGTATATAGTTCATGTTCTCTCTCTCTCTTTTTCTCTCTATTCGTGTCATTTACTTTTTCTATTTACGCACATAAAATATTCAAATCAGAAAAAAAGGAATAAGAGTAAGAGAAAGAAAAAAGTGACAAGATTTATAATTCAAAAGAAAAATATTACTCAAAATGAAATGAGAAACTATCAGCTGCGAATAGACAATGTTCACAACATGCAATCGAACCATCTGTTCAATACAATCTGCCTATAGAACACGAGTGAGAATAACAACAACAAAAAAGACAAATTAAAATACATTTCGATTCACGATGTGTGAGCAGCTGGTTACCTGACGAGAAAAAAAATGTTTTTTTTCTTCTTACCTTTAATTATTGAAACAGTTAAATAAGACGACTAGATTTGTTAATGATAATTAAATCGATAAAAACAAGTGCATTAAAAATAAGAATGAATAAGACTATTATATATATATATATATATATATAATATGTATAAAAAAATCACACACACGAAAACCACCGAATTGAATCTAGAAGAAGAAAAAATGCTTGTTTTTTTTATTTTGTTCATCCTATGAAATACAAACAAGGAAACACAATTCGACTGTTCATTTATTATTATTATTATTATTAAATATTATTTTTATACAAGAGAACAAAATAACAAACAAACAAACAATTCTCATTCGACGTTCCCTGATACCCATTTTTTCGTGCGTATGACTAAAATTGCATAAGATAGTGTTAAGAAAATTGATAAAATAAAGCTAGAAGCCAAATGCTTACTGTTACACATACAAAATAGAAACATATATCACTGTAAACAACAATAACAACAACAACAACAGCGAACACACAAAAAAATGAAGAAAGAAATTAGATTTTTTTCTCTCTTCCTCTCTTTCTTCCTTTTGTTTACTCTCAATCCGCCCGCATTAGCACTACTAATCTACGAGGATTATTTCGAGTATAGAACAAAAAATAAAACAAAGATAGAGAAAACGTTTTAAGAAAATACCAGACTAAAAGATAAAAAATATGCTTATATTTCTTTTTTTTCCTTTCTTATTCTTATTTCTATCGAATATCTGTATCAAATGCGTAAGGTGTTGAAGAATAATAATTCGAATCTGTTTGATCGACATTATCATAGAACGATGGCGATCGTTTAAGATTTTCTGTTTGATCATCATGAAGAAAAGATGTTGTTATTAATTGTGAAATTTGTATATGTTCATCATTGAGATCATTATGTAGATCGCTCTTCGAACTTAATGTATCATCATCATCATCATCATTAGGATTGAATTTTATCTTCTGTCGATAACCACTTAGCGATGGATCAGCACTTGATAACACTGTACAACTATCATATTCGGTAAGAATTGGTTGATCATCGATAATAAATGGTTTAGTTATACGTTTGATTTCGAGATATTGATTTTCAATCGATATATCACGAAAATTAACTATCGATGGAGATTCTTCATCAGCTGTTGCTAATGGTGCTGATGATGTGACAAGAAATGTTTCAACAGCCGGTAGAGTTGGTGTTGTTGTTGTGGTGGTTGTTATTGATACAGGATTAGCTATCACATGTGAAGGAGTATCCGATTTCGGTGACACCGACTTGGCTACTTCTATGAAAGAAAAAGACAATAAATTTCAAATTTTCTGAAACTAAAGAACGGATTAAGTTTGCTGTTTTCCTTACTTTTCTCGTCGGTAGTTGTTAATTTCGTAATATCACCCATTGAAATATTAAATGGTTTTGTTGGTAGTTCATTATCCAATGGCATTGGTAATGATAAAAGATTATTTTGTTTCAATTTTTCATAGCAAACAATATATTCTTCGATGATTTCATCCCAAGTCATAGTTGTATTTGCGAAATTTTTACATAAATCTGTTTTCAGAAATGTATTGATACTGTCGAATGATTTTAAATTCAATAATTTCTTTCGATGCACTCGTAGAATACAATAGGCTGTCGTGAGAAGAACTTGTTCACCTTCGAGTATATAAATATCCCAAATACGAAGTGTTAATGGAAACGGAAGACAATCTTCAAATGTAAAAGATCAAAAAACAAAAGAAGAAGAAAACTAAATGAATCTACCGAGATAGCATAACATAAACCAACGAATTGTGTAAAGATCTGTTTGTACTTGATTGTTGGCAAAATGTTTATGAACTTTAGGCAGCATTTTTCGGATAATTTTGTCGAATTGTGCTTGAAAACGAAATAATTTCGGAAAGCCCGGAGAGAAAAATCCGTGCATCATCCAACGTGAACCAGTCATTAGCTGACAAAATGCCCAAAATGCTTCTTCTTCAGGCAAATAGAATAATAAAAATGCAACAATTTGATTCATTCCTTGTGTATAACCAATTTCTGTATTATAAACACTAGAAAATTCATTCGAAAACATATGAATATTTCGTTTTTCAACTCGAATATATGATTACCTATAAGCAGCAAGAATTGAAAATAAATGTTTTTGTCTTAAACAATAGCGATTACAGAACATTTGATGATTTCGATAGGTTCGATTAACATCAAGATCGATCTGACTTAAAAATGTCGATGTTAATCGAGCTTTTTTCTTTAATATTTCATAATGTCCTTTGTTGATACGTAGTTGTTCATCAAGATCGAATAACCGGGACCAAAATGCGCCGCGTAATGTACTTGGCAAGCCTTTGTACATTCGTCGTCGAAGTTTTTCATTATCTCGAGATATTTGTGAAGATTTTTTGAGCATTTTATTCCACCTTTCACTACGTTTGATGTCTTGTTGCATTTGTTTCTTTTCAAACAATGACAATCCTTGAACCGATTGATCATGTATGAAACCATGATGATCAATTGTATTCGGATCGGTTGTTGAAAGACGTGGCGATTGCAATTGACTCGGATCCGTTACATATTCGGACAATTGACCTTGACTTTCGTAGAGAAGAAACAATTTTTCACGTTCATCGATTGGTTTTCGATGTGATGATCTATCAATTGGATTGAGTACGGGTGTTGATGATGGTAATGGTAGAGGTGGTGGACTACTGGCTATTGATGACTGTTTCATTCAAAAAATCTAGAAAATAGAAGAAATACTATTGATTTTGAGAGCTATTCTTTGAAAATTTAACTATCTGACAATGACAAATGAAAGGAAAAAGTGAAATTTTTAGTCGAAAGAACCATCGAGAAATTCATAGAGTGGATTTGTATTGATCGAACTGAATATATGTAAACGATCTAAGCGTTTCGATGCACATTGTTTCATTGAATTTTGAGCATCACGTGTTAACATTCGAATAAATTCTTCTGTAGCTAATGTGAGAATATAAACACTTTCTTGACTGATCATACGTGTATTCTGATCGAGTTTAATTATTGATTTAACTTTTGTCAATGGTAATTGATATGCACGTGCCGATGATTTCATTTGCTCGTTTGTTGAACTCATAATTGATGATAGAGATACACTACTAATAATAAACAATTCTCTTTCTTTGCTCGTTCGGTTTCTTTTTATTGTTATTATTATTATTATTATTTTGTTGTTGTTCGAAATCTAAACCAATGAGAAGATACAATATGTAAAGAAACATATTTTGATTTAATCTTAATAAAAGATCTATTTTTTCTCGGTGAAAGATATTATTTATTTATTTTAGTTCTAGTTTTAAGATGATTGTCGTTGATTGTAGAATAGATGTCGCTAGTTCGAACAATTTCAAGATTGGTTGAGAGAATGTTGTTTCTATTGTACGTTAAGATTTACGAGCTAACTAACAACCGATATTTGTCAATCATAATCGAGATATTTGAATATTTTGTTTTTCTATTGGATATCTAATGGATCTATGTAGCTAACTTTTAATATTCGATAAATGTCATTTCATTTAGATGAATAAACAAGGAAACAAGCAGTTTCCTATTTACTAACAAGGCGAAATAGGTCATTTACTTTTCTCTTTAGATGTCTTGTTCATTGTTAATAACAAATCGAACATTATTAAAATATCCGATTTTTATTCTCTCTCGGCATTTATCAACAGTTCATCATTCGCGATTATTTTTCTATTCCAATCCTAGTCAAGAGAATAATTTACCAATATCAAATATTCATATCAATAGTTCATATTATCCAAAACGTTCGATTACATTACATGTTCCACATAAAATCGATGAGAAAAATTCATCATCAAAGCAATCGTCACGATTACCATTCGAATTTCCACCAGGAAATCCGAATGACAAACCTAAACTTGAACATTTACGTTTCATTGAAAATCAACTAACACAAATTGTAACAAAAACAACGAAATCAATTCCATTTAGAATTCAAAACTTTGCTTTGTTTTCATTTTCTAGTTACCAGATTTTTTCAAACGAATGCATCCATATGCTTTGTACACAGCTGATATGATCTTTGAAAATTATTATTACGATCCACCTAAAATTAGCAAGTAAACAGACGCTTAATTCTTTGAAGACGAATGATGTTTTAATCGAACATATTGTCTCTGGTGTTTTCTTTCGCAGAGGAGCTGGAGGATATGCACTTGCACTTTTCTGGATACGAACGAAATTAAATTTTAAATTGATGAATATAACTGTTCATCTACTGAAAACAACGATCGATGAAGAATCGAATTGTGTGAAAATTCGCTGGAGAATATCGGGCATATCGAATAAATCATTTTTTGGTATGCTTAAAGGTTGGAAAAAACCGAAGGATATTGCAGGAAATATACGTGATTATATCGAGTAAGAATCGACGAATAAAAACGACAACAGTAGCAAAGAATTTTCATTCATTAAGATATATCGATGGTCTATCAACATTTTATGTTCGAGGTGACGGTCGAATTATTAAACATCGAATTGATCGAGTAAGAGAGAAGAAAAAAAAATTAAAAAATCAATTTATTGATATTTTTTTCCGTTAAAGGTAATGATCGACGAAGATAAGGAACTTGCTAAATCACCATTAAATAAAAAGAAACTGCCTGCAGCAGCACCTATGTCTTCCTAATATATTTTTAGCATAGTTTCTGTTTGTTTGTTTTTTTTTCTAATCATTGAAACATTTCGTTTATTTTATGACTAAACGAGCTACTTTAAGAAGCAGACAACATCAAAAAAATCATTTTTTTTCTGTACTTTCTAGATATAAATAATTAATCTTTCCAAAACGGGTAAGTCAATCAATAGAATAAAAAAAAATGGTCTAATATTATCTCACTTGATTCCCCTGAGAACGAGAACAAATCACATCGAAAAAATAACAACAACAACAATAACAAGTTTCTATTTAGATTTCGACATTCCTTTTTTCATTTGATAAGACGAGACAGAGAAAGAGAGAAAAAAAATACATCGTGACATTTTTTCTCTCGATTTCTCAAGAAAATATTTATCTATTCGATTGATTAACATAATCGATAAGAAGAAAAAATACATATACATGTAATAAAAATAAAGCATGATTTCATCGTAGATTTTTCATGGCAACAAATCGAGCAAAAGATGCTGCACGACAGCTAAAAGATGATATTAAAAATAGTATTCGTATACCGTCACGATCAAGAGAACGAACAACAGCAGCAGCAGCTGTACTTGATTTGCCCTTAACGAATACGATGAGTGGTACGAATGCTCTTGCTATTTTCTAGTCTTCACTAAGCATAATCTCTGTTCAGCTATGGTCAAGATAAATAAACTGCTAATGCTTATCATTTGATCGCATAATCGAAATATTCGAGATTGAGTATTCTTTGATCGATGGATTGTATGTCGAATAAAACAATTATTTCATCAGACGTGAAATATACACATAGGGGAAAGAGAAAGAGAGCGAGAAAGAATCTGTTCTGTTTCTCTTGTTATATTCGTAGGTTATTTTTTTCTTTTCGAATCGTTTTCTATTATATCACAAACGTTTTTAGTTCTATCTCTCTCTATTCGACTTACTTGAATATAATATGTGCCGCATTGTTCGGTGTTAGTTTCTTTCATTCATTCATTCATTCACTCACTTCTTACTCTTTCTTCTCGTTGATAAATCATCGAGAAACGAGAGACGGCCCAGTAGAATAAAGAAAAGAAGAAGAAAAAAACGAAAGCAACAAATGCCACATCGTTTACGTAAACTTGTCTCCAAATGCCGACCATCATTTATTGGTATACATCGAAAACGATATCTTCATCATCGTAGGTGTCTTCGTTAATAAGAGAATTTTTCTTTGGTTTTCATCATTAATCAGTGAAATCTGATATCAATAATCATCTTATGATTAATCGATAGTTCTTTTTGCTTTGCTTGGCTTTATTTTTACTCTTTCCGTTCATTCAGAAAATCGATTGTAGCTAGTTCGAATTCAAAGAAAACAAATTGATTTGTTTTGCTTAATAATATGATAAACAATTGCATGTTTTGTTGGGGAAAGGAAAATAAGAGCTAATGCATCATATCATACTAATAACTGTAAACAAAACGAAAGAAATAAATAATAATTTGGAATTATTCGATTGTTGCCTTGTTTTTAGATTCAACCGGTAACAATAATATCAATACGACCAGTACGACATTACATGTTCCTGGGAGTACAATACAATCGAATAATTCACTCTCAGCTATTTCGCAAATAACTACATTACCGACAGCTCCAAAAACAACAAGTGAATCTCAAAATCGAGCAAAAACTGGTAAAAAAAGTTTTTTAAAAAAAAAACCAACACATTTTCATTATTAATTTTGAAATTCACACTAAAAGATAGTTCATTATCTAACACTCAACTTCTGACAACAGCAATGCACAATTCAACTAATCCTAATCTTAATACAAGTGGTATTATGGCACCACCTGTTCAATCACAACAACCATTTCCTATGCAATCAACAACACCGTCAACTGCCAATGGCAAAGATGAAATGCGTGGCTGGTTATATAAATGGACAAATGTAAAGAAAAAAGCATCTTCATTTGAATTTAAATCTTATTAATTTTCGTTCTTTTTTTATTAAAGTATCTAAAAGGTTATCAAAAACGTTGGTTTGTTTTACAAGCTGGCATACTTTCTTATTATCGTTCGCAAGATGAAATGACGCATACATGTCGTGGAACGATCTATCTCGAATCTGCACATTTATCATCGAATGATACATGTCATTTTGTTATATCGAATGGTTCAACCGTGATTCATCTACGTACATCAAGTGAAACTGATAAACAACGTTGGATGAACGCTTTAGAATTAGCTAAACAAAAAGCATTGAAAGTTCGACGACAATATCAAGATTCCGATGAAGATGCTTCGACAGCCGACGATCTTTCAGATCAATTACAAACTTCCGCATTATCAGCAACAACAGCCGCTACGAATTCAAATGATCAAACAAAAACATTGTTGAATTCCAATGAACGTTCGGAATTAACAACAATGAATAAAACATTCGATGCAAAATTAGAAGATTTAAAAATGTGCATGGATTTAATTAATCGTCATTATCAAGCACTTCATCGTACATTAGGTGATCTCGAACAGATCGATAAAAATGAATCAACAATCAACGCAATTAAAAGTGTCAATGAACGTGCAACTCTATTTCGTATAACATCAACAGGTTAGAATTCGATTCGACTCTTTTTCCATTTGTGTTTCGTTTGTTTGTGTTTTCTATAGCCATGCTGAATGCTTGTCAAGAACTTGTTCAAATGATTCAAGCACAAAGTCGTAAATGGCAAAAATCAGTTCAAGTCGAACGTGATGCACGTGTACGCATGGAACAAATGTGCGAACAAGTCGCAGCACAAAATGCTAAATTAGAAAAACAAGCTCAACGAGCGTCAAGAGCCGATCGGCAAAGTCTTGTTGCTGTACGTTCGAATTATTCGTCATTGAAATCACCGGATTTTCGAGGCAAAAACGAGTCCGATGACGATGAATTCTATGATGCACTTGATGATCCACAAACGATTGGCGTTTTTCGTGTCCCGTATGTTAAAACTGTCGTTTTTTTTCTTCTGTTTTTTTGAGAGAATTTTTCGTTTGATATGCAGATTGCAACAGCATTTATCGGATGAAAAAGAATCACCGAATATTGTTGCTGATGATGTTAGTTCATGTGATGAAGATGAAAGTGAATCCGAAGGACAAGATGAAGAAAGTCTACCAATGGTTATTGTTCGAGGTATGATCATCGGAATTGTGATTGATGAAACATAAAACTATTATTGAATGACTCGATTTAGGACCAAAGAAAGATGAAACAAATGATAAGACAACAAATTCATCTTCTAAAGAAGACAATACCGTCCAAAAACAACCTACTACTGATATTAAACAAACGCAACAAGTAACTGCAGTTAAACGTAAACGTCGTGAACGTATTCCTGAACGACCGAATCTCAGGTAGACAAATCATGAATTATTTCATCGATCAATTCGAATATTTTGTTTTGTTCTAGTGTCAATCTTTGGAATATAATTAAAAATTGTGTCGGAAAAGATCTATCAAAAATTCCCATACCGGTGAATTTCAGTGAACCGATATCAATGTTACAACGTATGACTGAAGAACTTGAATATAGTTCGGTACTCGATGCAGCTGCTCAAACTAATGATAATTGGGAGCAATTAGCCTATGTTGCTGCATTTACCATTTCAGCTTATTCAACAACAGCTACACGTGTTAATAAACCATTTAATCCATTACTTGGAGAAACCTATGAATGTGATCGAACCGATGATTTAGGATGGAGATCAATTGCTGGTAAAACAAAAAGCAAATCGATGTTTAAAAGTTCGTTTTTTCTTTGTTTCTAAGAACAAGTTAGCCATCATCCACCCGCTTTGTCAACTCATGCCGAAGGTCAAGGTTGGACATTGTATCAAGAATTTACCATGACATCGAAATTTCGCGGTCAATATTTGAGCATTACACCACTAGGATATTCTCATTTAATATTCAAAAATACTGGCAATCATTTTACATGGAGAAAAGTCACGACTTTAGTCAATAATATCATTGTTGGCAAACTTTGGATTGATAATGTAAAACAAACAGACTTGAGACGAATTTATTTTTCTTTCGTTTCGAATTTAGGTTGGTGAAATGGATATCATCAATAATACAACCAAAGATGTTTGTAAATTGAAATATTTTCCATACAGTTATTTTTCTAAAGATGTTCCACATAAAGTCACTGGTGTTGTCACTGATACTAGTGGTCAAGCTCGTTGGGTTCTAACTGGTTTGATAGAAATTCATTTGACATTCTTTTTGATATATTCGAAAATTTATTCAGGTACTTGGACAGAAAAAATCGAAGGTGGTCCAGTTGAACCGACATCGGGTCGTCACGCTCAATCTCATCATATGGAAACACGCAATATGAAATTATTATGGGAACGTAAAATGCCACCGGCTTATCTCGAAAAAATGTACAATTTCACTGAACTAGCCGTTGAACTAAATGAAGATGAGCCGAATGTGGCTCCGACTGATTCACGTCGTCGTCCCGATCAACGTCTTATGGAACAAGCACGTTGGGACGAAGCCAATCAAGAGAAACTACGTTTAGAAGACAAACAACGACAAACTCGACGTACACGAGAAGTCAATGGACATGATAATTATCAATCGAAATGGTTCAAAAAACAACACGATCCATTAACGAATTCCGATATACATCTGTATACGAATGAATATTGGGAATGCAAACAAAAACAAGATTGGTCAAGATGTGATGATATTTTTTAAATAAAACAATGAATAGACTTATCGAGATTTTCAAGTTACAAACTTTCTATTTCATATATATTTATTTATTTTGTCTGTATTGTTTGGCTGATAAGAGAGAGAGAACTAAAAAAAACAGAAATGTATTAATTATTTTAGTCTTTTATGCTCTCGTTTAAGTTTCTTTTCTCTTTTTCTTTTTCTTTTTAAGCAAGCTACAGTTCTTTTTTCTCTTAGATACAAATATGTATAGAAATGTATGGGTACATATTTCAACATAATCTCTCACGTTTTTCTTTTCGATCCCATCTCAACAGTCAACTGAAATAAAATAACCCGATTCTTTTCTTTCTCTAGATCGAATAATTTCATCGAAATGATCAAGAGAAAATGTCATTGAATTTCAAACTACAAATGATTTCATTGATCTATTTTCTTCTTGTTTCATTTTCAGCAGCCGAGACGAATCCATTTCTTGGTATATGACAAAAAACTAAAACAATTCGTTATTGATCTATTTTCGTTTAGGTTATGATTTCGGTCAACATTATTCTCGTATTCGTATATTCGAATATGAAACGTATTCAGATGTTAAACTACTTAAATTTAATATTAAAGGTCCAACAACCATTGCCAATTGGTCGATAACAATCACGACCGAAGGAAAATGTCCAACTGATTTTGCTAATATTCAATTGTATATGAATTGTTTTTATGGATAGAAAATAAATTTATTCATCATGTTTTTCGTTTTTTAGCTATCTTCAACAAGGAACTTACCCATTAATATTTCCACGCAATGAATCAATTCCTCAGACATATATTACAAAACGACACGATCTGTTTCGTATTGTATTTAACCAAACATATGCTAATCAATTAATACAATTAAGTTATCCATCGATTGGAACATGGTTTGCTTTGGTAAGTTTTAGTTTATGTTGAAATTTAGTATCGAATTTCATTCAATTCTAGGCATTTGTTGATCGAGAAACATCATTATATAAATCAAAAGTAAAAATTCGATTATTTTCGAAATATTTTCCATTAATCGTTTGTTTAGATTCTTAAGAGTGGTTGTAATTTTTATCTATCGACTTGGCTTGATTATCAAATTGAATCTATTCCTCTAACTTTTGCACTCAATGAACAACTTCAGGTTGCTCTCAGTCTAAATCAACCCTATATCTATACATCGTAAATTGAATTTGAAAATCATCAATTAAATATTTTTTGTTTTTTTTTTGTTTTCTAAAGTTATTTTACATCGACGAGTAATTCAAAATTGAATATCATCTCTCAATGGTCGAATCATTGCGAAATTCTTGTCTACTATCGAATTAATGGTCTTCCCAATTCTCTTTTCTATGATTCAAAAACAAGTCTGTTGTGAAATAGTTGTTTGATTGGTTTTTATATCAAAATTTACTTTCAGTTTGTCAGAATAAATCTTGTACGATTGATATTGAACAATATTCATCTTCGGTTTGGATTTATTTTCAAATCACAGTCGCAGATATTTCGTGTCTAGCAAATTCACTTCACGGTGTTATGGTTCTTCGTTCGACAAGTAGGCGTATTTTTCGAAAATTCTTTAATAAAAAAAATTGAAAACATAAGGCTGTACAACGAATTGTCTTCAATCTTATCCAACTCGACGAATAATGTTTAATTATTATTACGATTTTTTATACGTTCCTATCTATACAATAACTCGATCGAATAGTGGAAGTACAAGTTCGATAACATTGAATGCCAATGAATACTCATTTTATTCCTATGAATTTCTTGTCGATGATAGAAATATTGGTGGAACATTACACCTCGATTTAGAATCACGAATGATGGTATGATAAAAAATAATTTTCTTTCGTTTAAAAATAAACATTTTTGTTGTGTCTAGCCATTTGTACCAACGCATATCAATGCGAGTATTCTCGTATGTTTATCAAAATATCGCATTCGTTCCTATAATCAATGCGAAGATGAATATAGAATCTATCTCGAAAAAAATTCTATTTCAATTCGATCAATTCCTTATCCTGAAATGGGCATTTGGTATTTATCATTCGAATACTTTTGTAATCAAACAAATTCCGATTGTCAAAATGGTTCACTATCCCTAATGTTTCAAATTTCATCATCTCAATGTACAAAACAACAATGTGGTACCTATGGTATCTGTCGAATAATGACATCGCAACAGAATGTTTTCTCAACTTGCTCATGCATAGCAGATTATCGAGGTTATGCTTGCACAGACAGTACATTTGCTGATACATCGAAAAATCTCTCTCAAGTTCTATTTTTAACATTAAGTAATCTAATGTTTCTACCACCAATTGCTGTAGCTATTTATCGACGTTTATACATCGAAGGACTTATCTATTCGTTCAATATGTTTTTTTCGACTGTATGTTTTTTTTTCTTCGAGAGAGAAAAAGAAAATAATTTTGAAATATAAATTTCGATTCTATTTAGTTTTATCATGCATGCGATCAAGATATAAATAAATTTTGTATATTTAAATACGATGGTCTACAATTATCGGATTTCATTGGTTCATATGCATCATTTGTTATCACATTAATAACGATGTCGATTATTCCACGTTCAATCAAAGTTTTTTTGTTTATGTTAGGTGTCTTAGCATGTATAGTTATTAATTCGCGTGACCGTTTTGATCATTTACAATTTATTTATTTAATTGGTTCAACATTTTTATTTACGATCTCAACGTGGATTATAACATCGATACGTTTACATCGTTTACAACCGTCAACGAAACGTCTCGTCTTAGTACTGCCAGGTTTTTGTTTAGCTTTAGCTGGTTTAATTCTATTTGCATTCGGCGAAACCGAAGAGAATTATTGGTATACGCATAGTCTTTGGCATATACTTATTGCAAGTTCAATTTTATTCTTCCTGCCACATCGAGATTTAGTCAAAAAAGGTATTGTATTGTTAAGTTCGTTTGTGAGATTCTCATTGATAATTACGTACGTAGAAGTCAAAGATAACGATCAATTAAATCTTCCGTTAAGAATTCGAAATCGATCAGGTTATTAGTCTGATTTTTTTGTCTTAAATCAATCGTATAAGCATGAAGCTTAGATAGCATGATGGAATGAAATTTTTGAGATAGAACACAACAAAAGACTTGAATATATTTTATTTTTATAGGAAGAACAATTCAACAGCAACAGTCTTTACCAACGAATTCGGATAGTCCAACGGTGGTCATTGTTAATCAAGGAACGACTTCACCTATTGATAATACATCTCTTTCGTCATCGAATACAGATTCATCGAAAAAATCAACAGATAATCTCTTAATTTAAAAAAAACGCATGATAATTAGTAATTTGTTTTTTATCTCAAAATGTAGAATATTGATTGTGATCTGTTTGTTTGTTTGTTTGTTGGTCCGTGTGTCTTTCGATTTGATTGTGAATATTACCTTTTTTCTCCCTCTCAATACATCTGTATTTTTCTACTCTAGTCGTTTTTGTGTTCACACAATTCAATGTATCGGATCAAACGTTTTTTTCTTCTTTCTTCTATCTTTTTGCATGATAAATAATAAAATTCAATTGACAGATAGATTAGAAGGCAACACACGAGATGTCGCTCATAAAACCAAGATAGAGCATTTCTTCGAAAAAAAAATTTTTTTAAACATATTCTTAATGAATAAATCGATTGGAAAAGTTTTTGAAAAAAATTATTTACAAAAAAAGAAGAGGAAACAACAATTATGAGTGATGATACTTAATTTAATTATCAAATCATGCGATCTGTTCGTTCTTTGTTCAATCTAATCGGACAACGAGGAGAATTTGTTTGTTTCTGCATCAATCGATAAACATAAAAAAATCACTATGTCCAGTTATCATGGAATTCTCGAAGAATATCCTCTCATCTCAATCGATTCATTCGAATCTCATAATTATACGAGTACCATGTTTTTCATATCGCACATACATTTGGATCATTTAATCGGTCTTGAACGACCTGAATTTGGCAAATATGTTGCGAAAATCAATGCATCAATTTATATGTCTGATATATCGAAACAAATGTTGAGTACAATCCCATTGTATCAACATTTAGTACCGTATTTCAAATCGGTACCGATCGATCAACCGTTTACTCTGACGATTCAATCGAATGATCCTGTTCAAGCAAAGAAAAAAGACGGAGGTAATATATAAGTAGAGAAGATCGAATTTGATTTGTAAATGATTTTTATAAATAGATACTGATAGTATTAAAACAAGTCTTTCATGTCATACACCGAATGAAGGTGAACAAATTGTTGTAACTTGTTTCGGTTCGGGTCATTGTCCTGGTTCGATTATGATTTGGATCGAAGGTGAACATGGTAACGTTCTATTTACCGGTGATTTTCGTCTCTATCATGGTCAAACTAAACGTTTAAAACATTTGTATCGACATGGCAATCATAATAATAATGATGATGATAATGATCATTATCGTTTCAAACCCATCGATAACATGTATATTGACATGACATTTTTTCGTCCACAAATTCTTCATATTCCGACACGAGAAGTGAGCTGTCAAGCGTTGATTTTATGGATAAAAGAATTGCTACAAGATGAATCCAATGCACATTTTCATTTTAAACAAAGGTATGATGTTTTGTGAATTCTTATGGAACATAATTGAAAAGTTTCTTTGTTCCAGTGCTCGAGTTGGTTATGAACAAATCTATCGAGCGCTATACGATGGTTTAGGCATGCGTGTTCATGTTGAACAAAATACCTATGAATTTTTCTCTTGTCTTCCGATCATACAAGAAACATTGACGACAGATTCAACCGAAACTCGTTTACATGCTTGTCGTTCATCATCGAATAGCAACGAACCATGTTCGATATTTCGTTATTGTGATAAACCTATTCGAGTCTTTCTTTCGATTATGTGGTTTACCGAGCAAATAGCTGCACATGAACTACTCATTGAATATCATGAATATCATTCCAATTTCGATCAAACACAATCCAAACGTTTACTTGGCTATCAAGACTACGAACCGATGAAATTTCGTGATAAATATCTTAATTATCGTCTTTGTTATTCATTGCATTCATCGTTTTCTGAAATAATCGATGTTTTAAAAACATTGAAACCACATCGTGTAACTCCAATAGCTGAACCATTGCCATCGTTATTGCCAACGAAACAATTCTATCAGTTGATTGATTATTTTCTTGGAAGAAAGATCAATGAAAAATTAGTGAAAAAATTGCCAATAAACTATGTTCAAATAAAACATCGATATGAATCGTTTGAAACGAAATTCGAACGAAAACGACGACGACGATTTCTCAAAGAACAACAAAAACGAAAGGCTAACGGTGAAGAACTAGATTTTGGTGCTAATGAAGAGCAACAAGATGATTTCCTACGTAGAATAACTTCAATAATAAAATGATTAAATTTTGTTTTTGTTTATTTGAAATAGAGCAGATTTTCGAGCTTATTTCTAGATTATGAGTTCTTTGGCTTTGTCAGTTTTGACATTAACACTCGGCTTTTTCTTTATACTTGTCGGCCAATTCAAAGTTACGCCGAAATTTTTTCCAGATATTTATGATGACATGGTATAAAATTCATTTAACATTTTTTATTTCTCAATAAAAAAAAACACCAAAAATTTTTCATTTCAGAAAACCGAATTCGGTCGATTTAATCGAGTATTCCCATTTTATGATCAAACAGGTTGGCGGCCTTATGCCAAAAACTATCGAATGGTAATAGGTGTTGCTGAAATAATCAGTGGGTTCATTCTCATATTTATTCCTGGTTTGAATTTCCTTTGTGAATAAGAAAATAAATTATTGTTTTTCTTGTTTCCTTAAGGTCGAATAAAACAATTAGCCAATCTTGTGCTTTTGGTTGTTATGCTAGGAGCGATCTATACTCATAATAAATTACATGATAAACTCGATCGTATGTCTCCTGGTATTATATTTAGTTTACTTTTATTCACACGTTTAATTATTTTTTGGCAAGGAAATCGCCGCGAACATTTGCATACAAAAGAAAAAACTAATTAAGTGATTAATTAATTGAAAGCAAGTGCAAATTTTCTAAAAATCTTTGTATTGATGTATGTGCGTAAGTGTATTTAAATGAAAATAAATGTTGTCGAGGTTTCTTATTCAAATCGAGTGAACTTTACTCTTTGTTTTTGATAATGATAATAATAATAGTACCTGGACAGATAAAATATTTAAATGAAAAACAAAAAAAAGAAAATATATAAATAAAAGGAGAAGAAAACTGATGGTTTTTCTTTATTGGCAACGTATAGGCTGATATTTATGTATGATGTTTGAGTATAACAGAATATGTGTACAGATAGATTTTTTTTGAAAAGAGTGCATATTCGAATTGAAGAAAAAGAAAATTTATATTCACAAACATTTATTGTAAATAAATATAAATTTGTCTTTTCGATTTTGTTTTCCTTAATTATATATATCTTGTGTGTCTAATTAATGATGACGGTAAAACAAGATTTGAATTATTTGAATAAAGGATTATTTGTATTCTGTTTACGTCGATGTTGTAGAAGATTTCTTAATAATTGCCGTTGATGATATAAATCTAAGAAATTTTCAATTGAATCGGACGAATCATATTCATGTTGAAAATGTTCATTTTCTCGTCGTACAAGTTTTATTTTAAATGCATCATAATAATCTTTAACAGCTTTGAGATATTGTTCGATTTGTTCTTTGGTTTTGAAGCGTGTTGGACGTTCAGGTGGCGGTGGTATATCAAGGTAGGATGATATTGTACATGAAACCAATGCTAATAACAGCAGGAGAATCACGCACGTATTATTCATTTCTTTGTTGTGTTATTGTTTCTACAGACAAAAGTTAATTAAAAATGGCTTATATAGAATTAAAATATGACGAAACTATAGGAGAAGGAGAAGAAGAAGAAGAATAACTCAGACAGATGATTCTTTCTCTAATCAAGGCCTTGTTGGAATTCTTCTGTTTGCATGATTGAACAATACGGATCTCTTGTTTGCTTTTCTGTCTCCCTGCGGTACATAATATTAATTATACAAGAGATCCGTCAGGTCGCGGTAGTTATTTATTTGACAAAATGATCTTCTTCCTTGTTAGCTAAATAGACTCACGCGATCTATATGCCTATTGAAAAGTTCAATGAGCAGACAAGGGACCAATGTTGACTTATCTGTATGTTCAATTATCTAATAAGAATGCTACAAAGAAAGAAATTAAGACGTCACTCAACGATAAATCCGAGAGTGTTTTAGGAAATTAAAATCTACTTTTAAAAAAGTTTTGTCGAATTAATTTACTGGCTTACTTTTTTTTAAGGTAGCTAATCAAATGATTGTTGCTGCTCTGAAAAATGAAAAAGAAAAACACGAGATTGTGTTAAATATCATTACTTTTCGTATCAAGAAAAGCAAATCTTAATGATTTTCAAAAGCAAAGCATAACATCTGCGATAAAAACAAGACAAGCGCAAAAGAGATTCTGTCAAACAAACTCCAAATGTCTGAATATTAGACATAGATCTAAAACACAAATGACATACTCCTTGCCACAGGATTGGCACTTTCCTATGTAATAATCTCTAATTTAATTTGTGGGATAATGGTTGATTAAAAAATTACTAACTAGAAAACAAAAACTTAAGAGACTCTTCTTTATTTTATTATTATGAAGACTCATTAAGTAAAAGATCATCGTTTATATATCCGTAGAGAAAAAGCACACGAACGAACGAACGCGTAGGCGAATGAAAATCTTAACAGAGAAGAGAGAAAGACGTAGAAGAGGACGAAGGAAAAAAAAGATTCGTAATTGTTTATATCTGTTTGTCGGTGACAGGAAACTATTGATTACCAAACACTTAGAAATCGTTTTTCGACAGCTGTTGATTCATATTCGACCAGATATTAATCCTCAATCAACAGACTTCTTTCTTTTTCTCTATTTCACCCGTAACAACTTTTTGTAAAAACATTTTTCTTATAAAAACTCCAACAACTTTACTGAGAAAATAAAATTAGTGTCTTGTTCCTTCCTCACTCTCTTTGTCACATAATCAACTTCTCACACGAATGAAGTGTTAGACCAGCTTACAGCAATTTTACTTGTCAAATGAGAACTTATCTACTTGTAAGAACATGAATTTGAGAATAATTAAACATTTTTCTTAATTTTTTTTATCGCTTGTCTACTTCTACATGCAATGTTCTTAACTTACTGTCATGATTTAATGCGGAATAAAAGAAAATAAAATATGACTTAGAAGCGAACGTCGTTTTATATGCTCTCGAGAAAGATTTCTTTTAATTTGTTAGTATCGAAGGAAAAAATAGCTTTTTCATTCAGATAATTAAAGTAACATTGCTGAGAAAGTGCTGTTATGGTTTGAATTTTGTCTTTTTATTATTAAAAAAAAGCAAAAAACAAACATTAAATATAATGTTTTATCATATTTTGAATAGCTTAGAAAAGCAAAGTTTCAATTAGAATAATTTCTTTTAAACTTACTTTTTAGAACAAAAGCGAGACTATGGTTTAATGGTTTTTTTTTTATATTTTAAACAACAGTAGAAAGTCAAATGAAAAAGAAAAGAAAAGAACATAAAACATAAGTCAACAGAGCGATATTTTTCTTTTTCTTTTTGTTTTGGTTTCTATACACATTTGACTTGAGAGATAAACAAGAAAATAATCTAAATCATCATTGATTTAATTCTGATCAGTCGAATTCGATCGAACAACATGAACATCGATTCGATCGAGACCGGTTGTTTCATCGGTATTATGAACGAATAATAAATGACCACCATCGATTCGACCGAGAAGATTTTCTAAACCATTGAAATCCGAATGCGAATTCTACGAAAATAAAAATCAATCAAATTATTTCGATAAATTTTTTTTTGTCTTACATCAGTTGTGGTTTGTGTCGATGGAGTTCTTTCAAGGAAACAAAAACAACATATTTTATTAAAAAAAACTTCGATAGAATTTGTCTTACATCTGTTCAGACTTGGATTCAGCTGCTGCTGTTGTTGTGATTTCAACAGTATCGGCAATATCCATTGAACTTTCTTCTACTTCATCATTGTTATCTTCGTCATCATCCTCGTCGTCGTCGTCGTTGTTGTCGTCGTCATCATTAATAAATTCTGCACTTTTTTTTATTCGACCACTGTTCTTTTCTAAGAATCGAAAACACTTTTTAATCAAATCAATTCAATAGGAAAAAAAAGTCGATTTGTACTTGATTGTAGGCGTTTTTCTCGACGACGATTGATTTCCAACGGATCGGATGATGTTGCCTAAATCCATGAAAATTTCTCGTTTTCAAAATAAAACAAAAAAACAACAACAAATCTTCGTCATACTTGTCGAGATTTTCGTTTGACTGTTCGACGTTTCCGTCGTTTTTTCTGTGCAATCTGTTCCTCCGTATTCATTTCATTCTCTTCATCAGTCGTTGATTCTTCGGACGGTGAATAAAAACATGTTAAATCAAACGGAATTCGTTGACCTAAAAAATCAATATAAAAAAACAAAAAACTTGTTCATCCTCATTCGAACATACGAAGTGCTGAATCAATGAGCGTTCGATGAGCTTTATCTTCGGTCTTAAATTTCCGTTTGATATCATCTCGATCTCGATTCGGAAAAACACGAGCAATCAATGTAAAATCTGTTCCACACATTCGTAACGCTTGATAAAACCGTAATGTATCTAAAACAATCATCGATCGATAAGAAAAAAACTTGATGATGAACAAACAAAAACCGAACCTCGATTATTCCAACGTTTACGTCGGCCAATTTTTCGGTAACTTTGATGAGTTAAATTATCATCATTGAATTGTCCTTCGACAATCACCGTGTTTCGAGGCGTATCATCCATATTTCGAATATATAAACTAAACATACAGTGATGAAAAAAACAAAATGATTGTCGTTGTACCTTTCTTCGTCGACAACAAGCATTCCATTGGCATCGATTTTTAATTGTGGTGCTGCAGCTACAGATGTATTTGCTCCATCTGTACTTGACAAGCTGTGTTTACGAACAGGATCTTTAGTTGTATCCACCGTATTCTTGATTTTAACTCTGAAAATCGATAGAAATGGCCTTTTTTTGTACCGAAAAGAAAAAGAATATTTACTCCATCGGATTGGCAGTGGGATTATAATGAACGAAATCAGCGATTTTCAATTTCGATGTGTCAATCGGACCGCCTTTGTTCACACCAGCTTCATCGAGTTTTTCGAGTGTTGCTGCACGGCGTTTACGTATAGTCTGAAGAAATTGACAGCAATGAATCAATCATTCTTTCTATTTAGCTGAACTTTACCATTTCTGGTTCAACTTTGGCAGCAAGTCGTTGAGCTCGATAGTTGATATGTTGTGTGAGATATTCACGACTGATTTTCGAATGTATTCGAGATGATAATTGACTAGAATTGGCTTCGATCGTAGGCGAAGCAAGATCAGGACTTTCAACTAAAGTTGCTTCGGCTTTCGTTGTAGTTGAAAGATCTTCATTGACGATGGGTTCAGATGAAAGATTCGGTTGGATTTCATTTACACTAGTAGGCCTACGAAACCAATTGAGAATCGAATGAAATACGAGCTAAAATTACTTGGTTGTAGACGGAGGAATTCGTCCGAATGTGATTGTAGATGCAATTGAATGTTTTTGACGTGTCGATTCACTTTCACTTTCGGTTCCCGAACAACTAGCCGATGGACTATGATGAAGAAGAAAAGGATTAGTTTCGAAAAAGATAGAACTATGTGTACCGGCGATGGTGAATAGCAGTTTTCACACCGATATTAGGTAGAATTTTCCGTCGAAATGGACGTATTATCGGAGCAGATGGTGGTGTTGGAGGAACAATGGCGACTGTTGATGATTCTGCAACTGGAATTGGCTCGATATTTGGTATCGAATCTGAAACTGAAATGAAATATTGAAATCAATATCGAGAAATCGTTCGCATTCACCAGTGTTATTAGCCAGTGGTTGAGCTGTAATTTCGATTTGTTGTGTTGCTGGTTCTTCCTGAGTTAAAATGGGAATTTCTTGTGATCGAACAGTATTAGGTACTGGTCGTGATGTTTGCACATTTGGTTTAACGTTGACACGAGGTCGTCGAAATGCCATTTTTTGTTTCAACGACTCGAATAATATTGAAATGAATCGAGGAAGAATGAAGAAAACAAGCTATTCCAATGATTGTAATGACAAATAAAACGATTTCATCATATGAGCAAATTCGATTGGTTCTCCGTTCTAACCAATAGAAAATTGTCGATCGAAAAATCAATTTCTCTCATATTAAATTTCGAATTAAGTCTCTTCGGTAACCAATTATTGTTTCGAAAGAAAAGAAAAATGATTAGAAACCAACTTCTATGGCTTTATTGTCAAATACGATTCATTCAATATGTTTTTCAAGTTCGTACATCAACGAACGAATGAAAAAAAATCGAATTCGAAAATCAAAAAAAAACTCATTCTCATCGTTTTTTTTCTTAGTTTCTAACAAATATTCTCGTGCCTGATCATGATGCACATGTTTTCAATCCACCACTATGGTCATACGAAACCAACGACATATCTTTCGATTTCATCGTCGATAAATTCTTCTCAGGTCTACGTCGTTGGGATGCCATACATTTTCTTCACATAGCTCGATTCGGTTACATCTACGAAAGTTCTCTCGCTTTCTTTCCAACATATCCAATAGTTTTCATTCGTCCATTGAGTTATTTATTTCAAACGAGTCTTATCGAATCGAATGCTTATCTATTAAGTGCAATACTAATTAATTTCCTTCTCGGATATGTAAATACGTGTTTATTATACGAATTAGGATTGAAATTTCATTTGAAACCAAATCATGCTCTATGGTCGAGTGTACTCTTTATGATTAATCCAGCGACTGTCTTTTTTCTTGCACCATATTCGGAAAGTTTATTTCTAACTAGTCAATTACTCGGACATATTTATCTCAAATCTGAACGCCTATTTTTCTCTTCACTTTGCTTTGCATTTGGTTCGACAATACGTTCGAATGGACTTGTTTCGATTGGTTTTATTCTTTATTATTATTTAAATAAAAGTTATCAAAAACGAACACTCATTCTTCCTTTACATTATATCATTTTATTTCTATCCGCATTTCTTCTTGCACAATTTTATTTGTACAAAGAATTTTGTTTTGAAAAAACAAACATCCATCCGGAATTAAAACTCTACGGTTTAAATGAACAATTACCAATGCCATTGACGAATTTTTCGTCATCATGGTGTTTAAAAACTCTTCCAATTTCATATCAATACGTACAAAAAACTTATTGGAATGTTGGATTCTTCAATTATTGGACATTGAAACAAATACCAAACTTTCTTCTCGCTTTGCCCGTCTTTATTCTCATCGGACAATTTATTAAAAATTGGTTTCAATTAAATTTCAAAGAAATTCGGAAACAAAAATTTCGATTTCTCGTCCGAAATCAATCAACAAAAATAGATATTTGGTTTAATGACAAAGATTTTCTTCCTCATATAATCTACACATTATTTCTTTGTCTATTCGCATGTATTTTCATGCACATACAAGTGAGCACACGTTTTCTTTATTCAAGTGGACCATTTTTATATATGATCTGTGCTGATCAAATCAAACAATATAATATTCAAAATGGAAAACTTAAAAAGATCTTCTATTTATTTAAGAAAGAAACATGGCTTTTTTATTATTATTTCCTTTATGTTTGTTTTGGTATTTGTCTTTTTTCGAATTTTTTACCTTGGACATAAAAAGAAACAATGTCGTAAAGATTAGATCGAAAAAAGAGGAAACAATTCTGTTTTTTTTCTATTCATTGTAGATACGAAAGAACAAAAAACAACTCGATCAATGAGTCGAAGCAATTCGTTAAATAATCGACGCCGAGATGATCTAGACGAATATTGGTTTGAGAAAGTTCCAGTTACAACTAAAACTCCCGAAGAAATTCGTGAACATACAATTCCAGATAATCTTTCATCTGTTGACAGAACATTGATTATGCTTGAGTATGATCACGTCAATAATTTTTATTTGTTTAATTAATTCATTTTTTAAATATTAGTTCTCGATATGATATTCAACGTCTTGCAGGTATTCGTTCGATATCGTCTTTGATGTTATCGGATCGAGATGAAACAGTTCGACGTGTTTTACCAAAATTTAAAGTAGAAATAAATTTTCTTTTTTGATCTTTTTTGAATTTTATTTTCATTTGAAATCAAGACAATCATCGAACAAACAGTTGATCATGAAGAACATATTCTCGCTGCTGAAACATTAACAATCATGATTCGACAACAATCATTGACTTATCAGGAATTTTTCTCGAGTTTTTCTCAAATGATTTCAACGTTTATTTTTCCAACAACGACCAATCGATTTTCTATTGTTGATTTTGGTGCTATTTGGTGTCAAGCCTTATGTGATATCATCGATGTTCTTCCACATACAACTTCATTAACATCTGTAAATAAAAACAAACTATGAATTTGTTAGACTTGTCTTTTTCTGACTGTTCTTCGTTTTCAGCTACTTGATCTGATTTTTAGTCGAACTTTGCATGGATCTTACGTTCGTGATCGTTTAGCAAATATTTTAGCTAAACTATCAACTCATTTACATTCTCAAACGTAAGACAATGATAAGAAAAAAAACAGCAACGACTTAATTCAATTGATTTATTTATTTATTCTAGAGTAGAAACACGTTTAGTACCTGTATTTAAAAATTTTATAAACGATACCAATGCTGATATACGTACACTTGCTTGTCAAAAATTGTCTACTATTGCTCAATCAATCGAGTAATAATTGTCTTTATTTCATTAAATTTTAGAAATAAATATTTCTTGTTATTTACGTAGTTCAAATAAAATTGTCAATTTAATTCTTCCATTATTAGTCATTTTATCTAAAGATGATAATCTAACAGTTCGTCAAACATGTTTTCAAACACTACTCAATCTTCGAACGTATTTTATTGATTCGAAATCGATCAATGAAATAAATGATATGATTATTTCACTTGTTAACGATGCTTTCGTATCGAAATCATCGGAATTTCTTTCGATTATTGCTCTACGTCTTGATGATCTTTGTCAAACATTAACAAGTAAAACGATAATCATAATAATAAATGAGTCAGTTTGATGTTTTCTTTTAAGTTTTTCATCTCGATGAAGATGAATTTATTCATGAACTTTTCTTACGATTAATTCAAGAAAAAGTAAAGAACAACAATTCCAAATCAATTATCAATTTCGTTTTGTTTTTAAAGAATACATCGGACTGTCGATTCGGTTGTGCGAAAAATTTCTCTGTAAAATTCAAATTCTATCAAAAAAGAAATAGTCAATCTATTTGTTATGTCTAGTGCGTTGTTGAATATCTTGGTCAGAATATTCTAATTAATGAATTCGAGAAAATCTTTCAGCAACTTTGTACTGATTTTGATCCAAAAATTCGATCGATTATGCTCTCGACAATAATCAATGTTATTTATTGATTGACTATGAAAAGCAAGAGAATTGATTTTTTTTCTTCATTTTTAGCTTGCAAAACTGAATCAATCGTCGAAAAATCGACAATATTTGAACATTATTTGGAATGGATTTCTTTTGATATTAACCGACACTCAATTGGATTTGTTATTAGCGATAGCTAAGAATTTATTTGATATATTTCTTCTATTTTCTCGGGAGAAAAACGAAGGATCACTTAATGGTGCGATTTGTACGATACCATCTGTAGGAGAATGATTTGATATTTTCGAATAGAAATGTCGATTGTTTTGTTTTTTGTTTTTCGTTAGATATCTGATTCAGATACATTTCTCACACTTTTATTAGACTACGAACGACGAATATTCGAAACGACACTTTCATGGCGTTCGTGTATTTTATGTTTACAAGCATTTGTTAAATTACCCTATCTTCTGACAAGCGAACAAATACAAACGAAAATTTTGCCTTGTGTTTTTTCTCGAATATTTAGTGTAATGAAAACCTAAAAAAAAACTCTTCGAATTTAAATTCAATATTTTTTTTTAGAAACAAGTTTGTGTTCGTGAAATAGCCGTTGATAGTTATATTCAATTGCTACGTAAGATTCCTCGTCGAACAATTCGAAAGAGTTCATTTCAAAAACTCATCGACGAACTTCTACTAAGTCAATCTTATCAATGGCGTGTTATGTTTGTTCATGCTTGTCGACAAATTCTTGTTCATTATTCGAAGAAATTCTTCAAAGAATTTCTTTTCGAATATATTCTCTCGCTTCAAAATGATCCAGTCTTAAGTGTAAATGGCTAATGCACAACGAAAAGAATTTCGTCTTTCGAATAGACTTTTCTTTTTTTTTTTTCAAATTTAGGTTCGAATCCATTTAATTCCTTTACTCGTCGAAATCAAATCGATTCTTCGCTATCCAACTGATCGTCAACTCATACTTAAAATCGAATCATTAATGAGATGTTTTCTCGCTGATAAAACCATTACTTTACATGATCTAGCTAATAATGGTCTTTTACAGTTAGATCAAATTCGTTCGTATAATATTCTTTCGAATCATCTGTCCGATGATAGTAATGATCAGAGAAAAGAAAATGAAGAAGAACTTCTCGATGAAATTGATTCATCATCACGACGTTCATCGAAGAAATTCAATGAACAAACGATTCTGACGAAACGTTTGACAGAAACATCGATTTCATCGAAACAACAGAAATCAGCGAAACAAAGTCCGAAAATAACTCGTCGTGCATCGGATGATACACAACGAAAATCATCGATATCATCGGAATTACATTTTGATTTGAAAGAAAAACGTTATTCATTAACCAAACAACAACGTCAACAGATCACGGCCAATAGTACCATTTCATCGCGTTTAACAAATCAGAATACAACAAAAAAATCTTCGAAATGTATAGATAAACAAAATATTTATTTTGACAGCTTTTAACGCAGTTTTTTATTCTTTTTTTAGAAGAAGAACGAAGAAAAAGCACCTTTCCTTTCAAGGTTCTTAAGTGCAATAAATCGAATGATAATTAGAATGGTCACACTACACATGGGCAGAAGAATTGAATTTCATAAATCTTCGAAGCTAATTTTAATTGTGAAATAATCAAAATAGAATACAAATATGTCATTCTATTTGGGTCCGTTACATATTATCGATCAAATCTTTTTGTCTCCTTGTTTTTCTTTCTTTATCTATTTTTTATTTTCTTTTCTTTTTGTCGTATTTCTTTTCTTATTCAAATGACAATCGAGAAAACCAATTCAAATAAATGAACATGTGTAGATCAATCAGATCGAATCACAGTCAATTGACGTCAATCGTACATTTGTACATTAACATTTTTGTTTTTTAATGTTGCAGTTATGCTAAAGGTAAGGTTGTATGAGACACATTTGAATATCAATAATGACGTGAAGAATATTGTTACACTCTGTTGCGTACATGTTGTATGTATATATATAGTTGGTAATTTAAACAAATATAAGACAGAAACAGAAACATTGTTTCAGTGTCAGCTTAACTCTATTTTATTGAAACCACAAAAACAATTATTATATTTATACAATGAGTGGTGAACGTCGTCGCAATATATATTTAAATCCGGAGCATTTATATGGTAAGTTGATTAAATTCGAAAGCGAGAAGTATAGCACACCTCTAGTGTTTGTTTCGGAACTCTAGACAGATGTAAAAGATCAAATATAATTGATGATGTCCTTCGAATTATCAAATTACCAAGGCATATATTCATGTTGTTGTCTTTCTCTCAGATGAAAATCTTTTTTTTTCGTATGAGAAAAAAAGAAACGAAATAGGTTATTTCGAATCCTTCGTTTTCTTAGTTGTGATTATCATATTGATTTAATCGAACGCAAACAAAAGATTTATTTGAATCATGATAAATAATCAAGTAAATGTAAATGTTTTGTTTATTTGAAAGTTCTTCGTTTTGTAAATCTATCGATATGGTTTAGTTAAAACAAAACATTTGCCGAAACAGTAAATGCTTAATAGATAAGCAAAATGTCGATAATAATTTCAATTGAATAACAATAGCCGAAATCGAACTTTCGAAATCAACCAAAATGTTTTCGAGAAAGGCGAAAAGACTGTCTATTAACGTTTTTCTATGATAACATATATGATTTATGAGTTCTTTCAATGTTAAGGTATATATAAAGAGCTTAGGATCATATTTTATTTTCATTCGATCGAATAGAAAAAAAAGGAGAAATAATTTATACATTTCCTTAGAGTTCGATTTCTCTTTTATTTTTATTGATCGAACCGAATACCTATATATTTTATGCAGTAAATAGATCTGATTCATATAAATTTCTTTTCATTACAAATCGATTTAATACAGGTAAATGTCCTTTTCTTGTAATAGCACATTGTGAAGTCACAAAAACTCGATGAAAAAAAAGCGAGACATTCTGCATTTTTCCTTTGAAACATTTGTTATATTGTATTTATATTGATATCTTTAATCCTAGACGGAGCAAATCGACGTCATTCGGATACGGATACTATCATGCAACAACATCATAATTCTCCGCCCATTGAGGTACGGTAAGCTACTGAGACAGAATAATACAAGAGAATTTCAGTCGTTTCGATCAAGATTAACAAGGAATTTGCACTCTATGTGTCATATTTCTGCGTTTTTTTTCTCGAACGAAAAGAAAAAGATTACATATCTGCAAAGATTGAGTGTAATTTTCAAAAATCGCTGACAATGAAGATTGAGTCAAGGCCAGTGAAAATCAATCTTATAAAAGTCAGCTGTTATACTTTCATTGAATCGAATTTTGAAAAAAAATCAAAATGACAGCGAAGAGACACAGCGTATTTGTTGGTCCTCAAGTATTGATGAAAAAAAAAACTCTTTTTTTTTTTGGATTTTTGGAAAAAATGTTAATCGAAACGTCTATTTCGTAGGCAACACGACAACCATTCCATTTGGGCTTTGCTGAAAATGATGTTCCGCAATTATTTTGTCAATTGGACGTACTTCGACGATCGGAAGCCGAAGGAGAATATGCCTATTGGAAAGAAAAAGCTCGGTAGGATCGATCGATTGTTGATTTTGATTTCCGATCGTTGTTATTCCTGTGAATTTAGATGGGTACGATTTGAAGAAATAGCTGAAAGTGTTCTTGGCCGATGGTCAAAACCACATGTTGCTACACTCATGCAAACATCTCTTTTGGATTTGAAAGCTTTGTTAAGCAATGGTGTCATTTTACTTAATGTGCAACCAGCAGATTTAGCTAGTCTTTCGCGTAGGAATTCTTTTTTTTTTGAAATGAGAAGAAAACAAAATTGTTTTGTTTGTTTAGAAATGATTGTTCAAGGTTTAATTGATAAAGGTTATATTGATGATGTTGATAATGCACAGAAATTAAGTTGGATTCTTGGTTTACCACATTTTCATCATCACGAAAAACGATCAGTTACAAAAACAGCTAGTTCAATTAGTTTATCGAAACAAGGTCTTCCTACAAGTCCAAGTTTTATTATTAGTAATCTTTCTCGTCGAGGTTTGATTCACGATTTGTGTTTGTTTGATTGACCTTTTTTTTCTTCGATTATTAAGATGATGAATCCGATGGAACACAGGAAATGTCTGCACCACGTTTGATAACTAAACCACCAAGTCAAGATGCTATGCCGATTGATCATAATGATTCAAGTAGTAATTTACCAGCAGCAAAGGTCTGAAATCGAAATAGTTGTACTTTTTTCCTTCTCTTTGAATGACAAAATCTTTCATTTTAGGATTATAATGTTAAACTACAACGAAAATTAAGTCGTAAAACCGAAGGTGCATCGATCTTAGTCTGTCCAGTCGATTTCATGAAAGATCAAGCTCTTGTTTTCGTTCGTTTGGATAGTGCTATTGAATTATCCGGCATGCTTGAAATCAAACTTTACTCTCGATTTCTTGCTCTTTTAATTGGTCCTGAAGATAGTGAAAAACAATTATTACAAACAGGTCGAACAATGGCAACGATTTTAACCGATGATATTTGCCGAGAATTTGCTTATTCGGCCAAAGATGACGATGGAGTTCTACAAATGATGGAACGATTTATGCAAGATACATATGTTATTCCACCATCGGAATGGGATCCATCGATTCGAATTGAACCACCACCGAAATATATGAGCAAAGTAAGACGAATGACGATTGATTTTGAACGAGAAACTTTATGATGAACATAGGAACAACGACAAACTCAAGCACCCGATGAAAAAGCTGGACAAGTTGAGGAGATCGATTTAACTCCTCATGCAGATCCAAATTTAAAAGCATCAAAAACGTAATAATAAATTGAAATATCAGTTTCTTTTTTTTTAAATGAATACATTTTGTTTTCTTTTTCATAGGCCTTTTCATGGTCTTTTTGTCGATATTCGAAATAAAATTCCATTTTACATATCTGATTTTACGGACTGTGGCAGTTTACAATGTTTAGCAGCTACACTCTATCTTTATCTCGTTTGTCTCTGTTCAGTTGTTGCTTTCGGTGGTATGCTCGGTAAAGCAACTGATAACTACATGGTAAGATCGAAAAAAAACGACAACCATCTGACATACGTTCTCATCGTTAATTTAGGCTACAATGGAATGTATTCTTGCTGCCTCTACTAGTGGCATTGTCTACGCATTATTCTCTGGTCAACCATTGAATATTCTCTCAGCAACGGGTCCAATGTTAATTCTCGAACGTATCTTACGACATATGTGCATTGATTATAAATTAGATTTTCTTGAATTTCGTCTTTGGATTGGCATTTGGGTGTTTGCACTCTTAATTATATTTGTGACATTTAATCTTAGTTTTCTTGTTAAATATATAACACGTTTTACTGAAGATTGTTTTGCATCGTTAATTGCATCGATATTTATTTATGATGCTATACGTGAAATATTAAATCTACGAAAAGTTTTTCCAATTAATTATCAACCAAATGTACCATTGGATTATTCATGTTCATGTGTATTTTTTTCTAATCGAACATTTTCAAATTCCAATCAAAGTGAATTAATTAAATATTTATCAGCTGCAACAAATTTAAATAAATCAACGCAAGAATTATGTATGAATGTCAATGGATTCGTTAATGGTACCGGTTGTTCAACACCGGTCTATCATCCGGATATATTCTTTTTCTCTTTACTCTTATTTCTGTTCACATTCTTTATTTGCATGGGTTTACAAGAATTTCGTACAAGTGCATTTTTTCCAACAAAAGTAATACGAAAAAAAAAACAAAGATTTCTTTTTCCTTTCTCAATCAAAAACTAAAAACAATATAATTTCGATTATTTAAGGTTCGAACAATGCTCGGTGATTTTTCTGTTCTAATTGCTATTGTACTTATGTCAGCATGGAATGCATATTTGAAATTGGATACGCCGACACTGCATGTACCAACTGAATTTCGACCGACACGACCGAACGATCGTGAATGGATCGTGCCATTCTTTGGTAAAAATCCGTTTTGGACAATTCCAGTTGCAATTATTCCAGCATTGATTGCAACCGTATTGATTTTTATGGATCAACAAATAACAGCTGTGATTATTAATCGAAAAGAATTTAAATTAAAAGTAAAATTTCAGAATTCGTATATTTTTGTTTTCAAATTTAAAAATAGAAAAAAGTTGGCTATCATTTGGATTTATTTATTCTATCGATTACGATTCTTATTCAATCCAAACTCGGTCTCCCATGGTTTGTTGCAGCTACAGTTTTAGCTTTAACACATGTGAATGCATTGAAAATTATGAGTGAAAATACTGCACCAGGAGAAAAGCCCAAATTCGAAGGCATTTTGTATGAATCCATTTGTTTTATATTGATTTGGAAAAAGAATTTTGGTTTTTTTTTGTCTAGAGAACAACGTGCTAGCGCACTTCTGATGTCGATTTTAACTGGTTTGAGTGTGTTTTTCACTCATATTCTTGGTGTAAGAATGAAGAAATGAAATTCATCATCGAATTTCGATTCATTTTTAGTTCATTCCAATGCCTGTACTCTACGGTGTGTTTATGTTCATGGGTGTTTCAGCTCTACGTAATATGCAAGTAAGTTGGAAATATTTCATTGATAATTTTCAAATAAATCGATTCGAATAGATCTTCGATCGATTTTTACTCTTTTTCATGCCACAAAAACATCAGCCAGACTTTCCATATCTTCGTCATGTTCGTATAGCTCGTGTTCACATATTCACTATTATACAAATTATATCTCTTGCCGGAATGTTTGCTGTTAAAAGTGTCAAATCCATAGCTATTGGCTTTCCATTACTAGTAATTTTCCGAAGACACGCCTTCTTAATTGCGTATCCATTCTCGCATCTTGTCTAGGTACTTGCGACTTGCTTTGTTCGAAAAATAATGGAAAAAATCTTTACACAAGAAGAACTTTTCTGGTTGGATGATATCCTGCCAGGAACAAAAATCGGTCGTATTCGTCGTTTATCGGCTGCTCGAAATGTTCACATGCCAAAAGCTCGCGACGACAACAACTACGAAACTGTCACTGTAAGTATACGAGCTAACATCGTGCTACTCGTCTGTCTAACAGAAAAACAATGAATACAAACATCTTTCAGTCACAAATTGATAAATTTGATGATGATCGTTATCCCGAGAGATCAACACATAATCTACGTAGTATAGTCGAGGTTTGTCAGAAGAGAAAGTCCACATGCTTAATTTGATTCATTATTTGCACGTAGAGATAAGCGAAATTGTGCGCGTGTGTTATTTTTGTTTTTTCTATTTTTGAATCACTTAGATTCTAAATGATTTTTCAAAAAAACCTGATCCAACCTACGGCGGTTATTCACTCAACGATTCCGATTCAACACGTACACCTTTAATTGTTGTCACTGAAGCTCTGCCAACTGAAGAATCTGCACAAGATCCATCTGTAAAGACAAATTTGAATTTGTTTTTATTATTTTTTTCGGTGATGGAAACTAAACCCACATAATTATTGCTTCTAGGTCACTAAGCTTGATGAAACACAACCATCAAAAACACAATCGTCACCGAGCGTAACTTTTGTTGCCGGACATCCGGAAGACGATTAGATATCATTTGTAAATGCACTGATTAAAGCTTTGCTTCTTTTAGCCCTTTTTTCGAGCTCTATTATCTTGTTGTTTTTTATTTTGAAGGAAGAAACAGAACATTTAATGCACCGAGATTTATCATCCGAACAATATTCTGATACAAATGGTAACATTCGTTATAAAACAGTTCAAACATCTGTGTAAAACAAATGCAATGGAATAAAAAAAGCAAACACAGAGCTCTTTCAAATAGAAAAAATTAAAAATAAAAATAAAACAGATTTTTTTTCTTCTCATTTATGCTTGTTATCAATTAGTTCTTTTTTCTTTCTTTTCGATTACGCACGCTGAAATTTTTTTTTGTATTCAAATGTTCCATTTTTTTTCTTTCTTTTTGCTCTTATTGCTTTTGATTTACATTGTCGCTATGGAAACAATAATAAAGATTGATTGTCTAGATAGAAATTCAATTCCTTTTTGTATCCGCGAAGAAAATCCTTGCTTATCAGCTATGTCTGACACAGAATATTATAATAATAATATAAAAATGAACTGAGATCGTGAGAAAAAAAAAGCAAATGGATATATTCGCCGGATGCGTATTAATTATTCAGTATAATTAGTTAACCGTTCTCATGTAATGAGCTATAAACAAGTGCATGTCAAATTGCGTTTTTAGCTTTTTTTCTAGAATACAATGAATACATCAGTTTATATATTATTTTATTAGAAAATAAATAAATAATCCTCTTACGATCAGAATCAATATCTCTCTTCAGCTAGTTTCTTCTTTTATTTTGTCAAATTCAATGATAGATCTTTTTATTATCAATACGTTATATTGAGTAGCATTGACAATGATTAATAATACGATAAACAAATATATATATATAGAGAGAGATATTTTTGCTTTTTTTCTTCTTTCTGCTTTGATTTTGGTTCACAGAAGCATATGAATACAACGAAAATCAATTATTCAATAATTTATTCATGCATAAACAAGAGTTTTTGAATGAATACTGTTCAACATATTGATAAAGATTGTTATCTATCTTGATGAATATGTTGGATGAAGTATCATCCTACTGTCTTGTCTGATTAAAGAGGAAATAGTCAAGTTGAGACGTAAATATTAGGATTGGATTGCTTATTCTATGAGGTTAGATAGGAGTATATTAAGAGATTCGAATAGACATATTATATCTTAACTAATCAACTAATTAAATTAAACTGAAAGAGAGAAAGAAAAAACTGTTGGACGATGTATATAGATATGATTGATTAAATTGACTCAAAATAAGTTAAATTTCCTTCATTTTAATGTATTAATCGCAAAATTTCACGATTTTCACGTAGATTTCCTTGAGAGATAATGGCGTCGAAAAATCCTTTGCTTTAATCCGTGATTATTACTTATTTTCTTTTCTATGATAATCAATACTACTTCAACCAAAAGAAAGCGAGAAGATGAATGAAAGATTTGTCTAACGGGAAACATCATATGTCTCTGTCATTAGAATAATTAGAAATAACGCCTTCCTTTTCGAATAAGACTATGGAAATGTATCTGCTGTCAAAATGTTGAGTTTTTAGATTGATGTAGTCAAACTCGATCCTATTTTTTATTCAAACATATTAGTCTTCTTCGTGGTTGTTGTTTTTTCTCTCTCTCTCTCTCTTTCTCTTTTTTTCTCCTCTTGGTGCATTGAATCTGTTAGTCTTAGCATCGTTGTCGTTTTTTTTTCGCTATTATTCCAGCTCGCTGTCAACAACAAGAAAAAAAAGAAGAAATGAAAGAAACTGAGAAACGAAGGTCTTATGTGAGGCGAATAAGAAGAAAATATTTTTCTTTCCTTCATCTAGAACTAAATAGATGAAGAGAAATGCAAGTTAGAGCTTCAATACCATGCCATAATATAGTTGCGAGGGGAAAAAAAGAAAGAGATATGCAATATTCTGCATTCACAGAGTCATTCTATTAAAATAGGATGTTGACCCGCGCACAAAAAAAAACTGAGAAAAGAGAAGAGATGACTTATTAAAAGGAGAAACTCGAGAAAAATCAACAATTTCCCTTTTTTCTGACAACCCATCAGTTAGTAAGTTATATACGTTAATATTCATAGGTTTTCTTTTTCTTTCTTTCTTTCTCTCTCTCTCTCTCTCGGCCTTTTGCTTTTGTTTCGCCGTTTCATTCAAAATATTGAGCTCAAAAACAAAGCCGACCGGTCTTTTCATCGCTGAAAGTAAAAAAACTAGAAAAAAGAAACTCAATAAATACATCGATCTGCATATTTAAGGTACGTAGACAAAAGAGCATATCTTTTGGGGAATGAATACAATATTGTATAACTCTATTACACGAATTATTTACTCTATAGGGAACCCAAAAAAAAATCATAAATAAATAAATAGCAATCGATCAAGAGAAATTAAAATCATAGTTGGTACTACTTCGTCTATTTTAGGTCAACGTTTTGTTTTGATTGTTGTTTACTGTGTATTTAACAGTTATTTTTTTAAAATGATGTTTATGTTCAATCAAACAACGTATAATCTCTCGGCAATATCGCCAATGCCATCACTATTTGCAAAATTTCCAACGAATAATTTCGTCAGTTCAGCGAAAGAATCAATTTCACTTGAAGATCGACCAGTTATAAAAGCAACATTCATTTCACTTTATGCCCTTATTTTTTTCTTCGGTATTAGTGGTAATGCACTTGTGGTTCGTAAGTATTCTAGTTTTTTTCTCTCTCCTTCTTCCTTATTAAATCTAGTCATGAATTCATGAATAAAAATTCTTCGTTATCTTAGTTGTTGTTTGTCGAAATAAAGCCATGCAAACAGTAACAAATGTTTTCATCACTAATCTCGCTCTATCGGATATTCTCGTAAGATGAAAATGAAAGATTTGAACAAGAAGAAAATAAAAAGGATTTCTTTTCTGTATGCATGTGCATTAGATGTGTTGCTTAGCTGTACCCTTTACGCCGATATCCGCTTATGGTACCACTTGGCATTTCGGTCGACTACTTTGTCATTTAGTTCCTATGTCTCTTGGCATATCCGGTGAGTACAATTTAATATTCATTTATATTCTTATTTTGTTTGATTTTAGTCTATGTATCAACATTGACATCATTAGCTATAGCAGTCGATCGTTATTTTGTCATTGTACATCCATTTCGTTCACGTATGCGTTTAGGTGTTTGCATACTGTTGATTATTGTTATTTGGATTGTTGGTATATCGATATCATTACCATTAGCAGTTTATGTTAAATTCAATCGTGTTCGTTGTTGGGTAAGAATTCAAATCAAGAACTTCGTATTTCGATCATTTCATTTTTAGCCTCATTGGCCTCAATTAACATCTCAACGGTTCTTTAATTTTTCTTCATTGACACTCCAATATTTAATTCCATTTACTGTTATAACATTCAGTTACTATAAAGTTTGGGCTGCTTTAGCACGACGTTCATTGCCCGGTCGAACACGTATTCGTGAAGAAGTCGAAATTTGTCGTAAAAAACGAACAAATCGAATGCTCATCGCTATGGTCGTCATATTTGCTATTTGCTGGTTACCATTAAATATCGTTCATATGATCGAAGAATTTCATAGACAAAAATTTCGTCATTTTAAAGTTCTTTTTCTTAGTACACATGTTATTGCCATGTCATCGACAATCTACAATCCATTTCTATATTCATGGTTAAATGATAATTTTCGAAAAGAATTTCAACAAATTCTACCGTGTTTATTTAAAATTTGCTGGTGTTTAAATCGACAACGTAGTAGTCAACCAACAACACAAGTAACAAATTATCAAGACGGTGAATTCTATGATCGACCATCGACTTATCATCAACCAAATGACTCAACAATCGGAACGTATACACATCACTATTCATCGATGAAAAATTCAACATCAAATGGTAGAATGAATGGTTTACCAATGAAAAAATTAGCTAGTCAAGATTTACCTTCGCCGACACAACACGATGAAACAATTAATCATCAAGATGACGTCTAAAATCTGTCAAATAAATCAGTCGACACGAAGCTCTCATTGTTTTTTTTTTCTTCTTCCCCGTTCTTTTTCTAGTCATTCAATTAAAAACTAATCGATCAATCATCGTTATGTATATGTATATCTGTATCTATATTTGTCTGTTTTTATTGAATAAAGTCAATTTTGTTTAAAGCGAAATAAATAAAAGAACGTCTCGTCTATGACATATTCATTTGATTAAATAAAACGACAAAAAAATATATATATTATTTGCATTTTATTAGGTATTACTTTTTATTCTCAGTAGAATTAGTTTTTGTTTGGCTATTTTTTTTTAAATCGATTCCATTGTCGAAATTAGTTATTCAGAAGAAAATGCGTGTGCTAAATAAGATGAAATATATTCAAGTGTTTTTCTCGTCATCTTTTTTTTCAACTAATTAAAAGCAACAGATCAAAGAAAATCAAAAATAGTTTATCTCAGTTTGAAATTAGATATATTAAAAGAAGAAGAAGAAAAAAAATATTATTCATGTTTTGTTTGATCTAGAATAATCTAGTAAAATTATTCTTTAGTCTATAAACTAGAACACATCGTTCTGAATAAGTCTGGAGACTAAACAAAAACAACATATCTATTCATGCAAAGACAATTTCTCTTTTAAATAAGTTAGAATATATATTGAATAAATAATCAAGAAATTCTATGCCGTTTCTTTGTATCGTATTGAGATGTCTTTTTGTTTTCTCTGATATTTATTTAGTTGAGATACGTATATATGTATAGAAAAAACAAAAACTTTTTTCTTGGCAAAAAAAAAGAACTGGTATAATCATTGATAAATATCAAATTTCGTTAGACAAATAGAGAGAACGAGACAGAAAGGAGAAGTCTAATAAATAGGAAGTTTTTCTTTGTTAGGATTCTTAATGGAAAAATAAAAGATTTCCAATTAAAGTCTTCTTGTTTATGCAAAACAACAAAGTCAACGTCCTTGAAGCTATTATTTTTGCTTTAATGCCTTAGAAATCAAATCGCATTAATATAAAAATAAAACTCGATCCGATCAATATTCTTTCTTTCTTTCATTCATTCATAATCTATATAAAAACAACGCAAAATTGACCTTATACACCATTTATATATATATATTTCGGATTCTGTGCATTTTATGTCACAACCAAAATCAATATGAGTAAATTAATAACGACTTTAGTGAAAGATAATGATTCAGGTATTGACTATGATTATTCCTCATTGAGTGATTACAATTCCTATCAAACGACAATAGTTAAACCACGAGAACAATTAATCACATTTCCATTTCCAGGTTCATTCGCAAGAAAACGAATTGAACCAAAAAAATTAATTAAATTTCCAACTGATGGTATCATCGAACGTATACGCCCTGTAACATCGAAAAACAGTGAAAATAGTGATTTTATTATTTGTCGAACAAATCGTGGTGCGTATATAGCACATCGAACAACGGACGTTCCCCAATGGGTGCAAGAACTTGCTCGAGAAATAAATATCGAGCAAAACTACCAGTAACACATAATGTCTTTGTAAATAAATTAGCGACGTGTTTGGAATGCTTAACAATTTCGATTATTCTAATAAATCAAAGGAAAACATTCGTCTATTCTCTTTTCTTATTTGTGAATAAATATGAATGTAGTCTTTGAAAAGACTTTGTTTGGCTTGTTTTTTTTCTACTCATTATTATTATTATTATTATTTCAAAAATTTGCAAACAGATAAGAAGATGAAGAAAAAAGAAAAGAAAAACGAGAGTTAATCTGAGCTTTTACAATTTGTTTTTTCTTTCTTTGAACACTCGATATAGAAATCTCATCCCTAAAAATTAAATTACACACAGATGAACAGAAAACAAAAAATAGGCCGAACCAAACACCTGGTTAAAAAAATAGTATAAAAAGAAGAGAAAAAAAAACCAAAACAATCAAACGTATGGATATGTACAGACAATCGATAGAATCCACGCCTAAGAAAAGCTCTAGCAGTCAAGAAGAATGAGTTTTACATTTTTAATCTACGAACAATTGTGGATATTCTGTTCTAAGGAGAGAGAGAAACAAGGAAAAAGAAGAAGACATCACATGAAACTTCGCATTTGATTTGGTTATTTGTTCGATTTTGATAAATTAATTCTTGTTTTTTTTTATCAGAGAAGTACTTGACTAGATTGAAGTCGCCTTGTCAACGTCAACGAATTGTCAAGATGATATGAAATTATCAAATGAACCCAAATATTCAAGCGCAGAACGATAACAAAATTGATATTGATCCTAGAAAAGCATAGAAATCAATTCAATGAATCGAACAAATGAAAATTTACTTCAGTTTGAACAAGTGCTGGTCGCTGTGTGCGCAGTAGTTTCACTGTTTGAAACACATCAACAACACCTTCATATCGAATTCGTTCCAAAACAATGCTCAATGTTAGAAATACACCCGTTCGTCCAGCACCTATAGAATGAACACATTTATTTGAAATAAAAAAAAAGGCAATGAATGAATTTATTTACCAGCTGAACAATGAACGACGATGGGACCTTCTTGACCAAAACCTTCTTTTGTCTTATGTACTTGTCCAATAAAATCAATAAAACCTTCGCCAACTTTGGGCACTCCTTGTTCAGGCCATTCGGTATACAGAAAATGTCTCACAGTTCTCGATTGTCCGTCCTAAAATTTTTCGAGTAAAATCTTTGTTTTAAAAACAAAAAAACAAAGAACTCGATCGTTTCATTCTTACCCTCGAATCAGTTACTTTAAATTCACTTAATAAATATTGTTGCATATTGTATGCGCCAACAGGATCAACAAGAAAATATCCATAACGTGTCGATCGATCCATTGGCCAATATTGAACGCATTTTTCTCTGCCCATTTCTTTTAATTTGGTTAACATGACAATAATTGTCACATTATGTTCCCAGACCATTCGCCAGAAATCATCAATTGTCTCGTTCAATGGTCCCTGTGTGGCAATATAACCGTTCTTAAATCGATAGCCCTAGAAAAAAATGCAATCAAAAACGATCGATTCATTAAGTTCAATTGAATTTCTCTCGAATGACTTACATCGATATATGATGCATTGATATAATCCGATCCTTCGATGCCACGCATTGGCGAGAGACATACACGAGTATTTTCGTCTAAATAAAAAGAAAAAGAATTATTTTGTATTTTTGTTCCGTTAATATATGATTGCATACAAGGTAGAATATTCACAAGACGATTTTTGAATTTATTCGCTGGATTATTTGCACTGAGAAATTTCGATGGTTGTGCTTTGACATTTGCCAATCGCTAGATAATGATGAAAAACAAATGAAATTTTTATTCATTATTTGTTTGTTTTGTTTTACTTTAAATTCTAATTCCATGTCTGTCAATGAACTATCATTAATCGGCTGCAACAATCTTTGCAAATGTGTTAGCAAATTTCGTGCTAGAACTTCTGTTTGACCGGTTTGTATTGCTTCATTAATGGCTTCGTAGATGAAGATATATTGTTCTTCAGTTTGAACAATATAATTTCTATGAAATTACAAAAAAAAGTGATTGTTTGAAATGATGATTTTAGTTTTCTTTTTAAACTAATTTACCGTTGAGCACGTAGAAGTGTTACATGTCCGTAAATATCGACAGTTTTCTCGTGTTTTAATCGTTCTAATAGAGCATCAATCACAACAAAACAGCCTGTACGACCGACACCTGCCGAACAATGTACAACAATAGGTCCAGCATCGATTGCATTTAGAACTTTCACACGTCGAACGAACATAAGAAACGACGTTGCATGTTCTAAAATGCCATGATCTTGAAAGAAAAACAAAACAAAACATGTCCTATCATCACACATATCCGATGAACTACCTGGCCAAGCTGTAAATTGACAATGTCGAATCTCTCGTTTTTCTGGATGACCCGTCTAAACAACAAAACAAGGTGAACATCTCATTGAAATAATCTATTTTGTTTTCTTATACCCAAGCGATGGTAAATGTTCGAATACTATAGGACGCAAGTTCGATCAAATCTGTTAACGTAACTTGTATCGAACCGTAGATTTCAGTTCCTCGTGTTGGCCAATATTGATCACATTTCAAACGATTTCGTTCTTCTAATTTCGTCATCATAACAATACAAGCTGAATTCGTTTCCCAAATCATTCGCCAGAAATCAGCAAATGTATTCGGTAGAGGACCTTGCGTGGCAATATAGGCATTTTGCTTTCGATATCCATCGAGATAGTTGGCATTTATATAATCACTGCCTGGTACCCCATCGATTGTGTGAAGAATCACGCGTGAATGATCGTAGGCAATGACATTTGCATAGCGGTTTTTCGGTTTATTATAATCTAGTTTCGAATTTTCCCATGAAAATTGTTGACCCGGATCGATAGACTAAGAAAAAAGAAATTCAAATGAGTTTATTATTATTATTATTATTATTTTTACTTCATATTCTTGTGAAAATTTGTAATTGTCTGCTGCTTTTAATCGTTCGAGATATTCGGCAAATTCATCGACATGAATCGGTGGACGATTTGTCAATGGAATATCTTTCGATTGTTGTGATTGTACGGGTGACTGAATTGATTGTGTATGCGAATGAGGTTGATGATGATGATTGATACTCATACTATTCGAATAGATATTCGTTGGTTGTGAACGTCGAAATTCAACGGGTTCATTCGATGATGTCGGTGAAATTGTCGGTGGTATGACAGGCATTTGCATTTCCATTGTGAGAACTTTTGGTGTTAAATCAAATGGAACACATTCAGGCGGTGGTGTTAAAGATTTCTTTTTCGTTCGATGATATTTAAGAATAAATATGATGACAAAAATAACGATGAGAAATATGAGAATAATTATGCCGAAAATAAGTAGAAGATTGTACAATGTATCTTGCGAGGGTGTTGCTGGTTGTTTAGCAAGAAGACTGATTTGAAATGATGAACTTGATGTTGTGAGATTTTCTTTTTTACGATTGAAACCCCAGGAAACAAGTTTCACTCGACAAACATTAGTTATCGGCGAATTATTGTAAACACGATCTTGAAATGGCGCCCAATCACGAGTCTCACGTCCATCGCCTAGTACGAAAACTTCAGGCAATTGGGATTCATTAAAAACAGCAGCTGTATAACAACATTCTCGTCGACTCTATTTTTTAAAATAAAAAAAAACAAATAACAAATCGATTCAATTTGTTTTCTCGGTTACTTCTTGCGGAACGTATGATTGATAGGACAAGTGTTCTAATAGATTAACAATAACATAATAACGATCGATAGGTCCATTTTTAGTTGAGGCACGATGAAGACGAAGATAAACTTGAGATGTCGGTGATTGACTAGTTGATTTCATTAAATTTCGACGATCTTGTTCGGGTCGATCGACATATGGTGGCGCATCGTAATCAGTCGAGAAACGAATCGTTGCTGGTCGACTATAGATTTTGACTGATGATTGTTCGGTATGCGATGTTGTTCCACTTAGATTAAGTGTATACTCAGTATTCGGAACTAAACTTGTCACAAGCCATTCTCGTGCGCCTGTTGTCGATGGTATTGATATGAGACCAGCGAGATTATGATGTGATGTTGTACGTGCTGTGCCCAAACCATCGACATAGTGCTGAATACCTTCGTAGTGAACCTATGTAAATAAATAAATCAATTTTTTTTTCTCACAAATATAAAAATAAAAAGAAATTTTTACTTCAAGTTTTTGTATTTGTCGACGTGGATCATAATTTGTTTCATTGAAATAGAATAATAATTTGACACTATTAGATGTAAGATCCACATAAGTGAGATTATATGGCCGACTTAATTGATCATCATATTGAATAATTTCTTTCGAACCTAAATATGAAATAGAATTAGTAGAATGTCATTGATTTTTTCATTTCTCAGGAGATAAAAGAAACGAACAAGTCAATACACTTGATTATCGATCTCAATGGACAATCATCTACGTAATAAAATCCATCATTCGTCGTTTTCTTCTTTCGTCTTGAGCTCCTTTGATTGATAGTCATTATTTGATGATAATGGTGGTCAAGTCGAATAGATCATTTTACAGACGAATGATTACATGATAGACACATGATCACGTCGATTCTACTCGAAGCTGATCAACAGACGGAGATCATTAGAAGCAGAATATGTGCATGAAGAATTTATCACGAAAGACATGTGCATACGTTTATCTCTTGCTGATTTAGGATGCAATAGAACATCAATTAAGCTCGAATAAAAGAAAGACAAACTCGAGTCGTTCGTGTTTTCTTTCTTAGAATAAATTTCATCGAAGAAAAGAAGGAACCTTATTGAACTAAATGGAATTTATTTCTTTCAGGCATTGAAAGAGAAAAAAAAACTGGGAACTTTTTTCTTTTCTTTTTTTTTCTTACTTTTAAAACCATTTAGCTAATGATGTTCTCGAGTTATTCTAATAGAATTATTTCTATTCCTCTACTCTGTTTAATCGAGGAAAAAAAGGAAAGAGACATGACATGAAGCAAAAGAAAAAAGAAAGAAAAAACGGAATTTTCTGTCACGCAAAATGATGATAAGAAAAAAATCGTTTTCCTTATTCTTTTTTTTGAAAAAAGAAAAAAAAAGTCTAAGATCTTACGTCGATAGATATCGGCAACATGAATTTCAGATAGGTCGCCATCACGTCGACTTGTTCCCAATGCATTCAATGGATCATGAATATTTGTGGAAGAAAATTCAGCACTAACACGAACGTTGTACATAACATCTGCTTTGAGACCACTGATTATCGTTGTTGTTGCACCCGGTTGAATCGGAGAGAAAAGTGACCATTGAGTTTCAGGTTTATTCTCGGATTTATCATTGTAATGAACGATATACCGTTCGACAGGCGGATGATAAATAGGCGACCAGAAAACTTGAATTGTTGTTTCATTTAAACGAACGACACGGATATCACGTGGTGCTGGATCTAAATCAAATAACAAAACGAGAATTATGTATGAAGAGAGAAAAAAATAAATATATATTTATATATTAATTCTGTTTTCTTTCTTTACTAAGTTAGTTCAAAATCTTACAACGTGATGAACGTGGTATTTGTGCATAGTAAACATTTCGACGAACGTTTGCATTGAAAAGTGATAAAGAATTTAGGAAAATAAGAATAAAAAGAAAGTATGAACGATAAAAGATAAACTGATGCATTAAAATAATGCTTGATTTCGTATGATTATCGTTGTCTTTATCATTATATAATAAATGTATGTTGTTTCTATTCTTTAGTTTTAATACAATAATCTATGATGAAAGACTCATTGGTGAGTTCTTTCTTCTTCTTCTTCTTCTTCTTTTTATCGTTTCTCTCTTCTTTCTCTTTGGGTTTTTTTTCTTGCTTGCTTGTCTGCTTGCTTGATTCTCTTGTTTTAATAAACGGAATAACTCTACTGCTGGGAAAAGACCATGCAGGAGAAGTTGAGAAAAGAAAAAACGATCAAATTTTACATCTGAATAATGTCATGAAGAGAATTTTTTCTTTTGCTTGAACGTTCTCTACAACTTACTTCATACTTAGTTTTTTTTTCCTTTAGGGTAGTTAATGCCATCGAGAAAGAAAGAAAGAGAGAGAAAAAAATAAGAATAGAAAGAAGAAAAAAGAAGAAGAAGAACAAGCAGCGAAGAGATACCGACTGTTCCCATTTCTTCTTGGTTCTTTTTTTCTTCTTTTTTTGTTGTACGCGTATGCGTGTGTGTTTGTGTCTGCTCAGAACATGCAAATGTGCGTTCGGTTGATAGGAAAAAAGAAGACAAGGAACGGCAAAGAATGGGAACAACATCAAAAAGAAAAAAAATCTCAAATATGAAAGCTCAATGAAGTCGAATGAAATCGCATGCGTATGAAGATGTAATATGAAGCCATAGTCACACACACACACAGAATCTGATTTATGATAGAATAGATGTTCAGTTAATTATCTTATTTTATGAACTACGTCGAAACAAAACGAGTTCTCAAAAAGTCTTTTGTGTTCCTTTCTCTTCACATATCAATCGATCATTTTTCTTTCGTCGTGTACGTTTTATTTCCCTTTCTCTCTGTCTCGTTTTTTTTCCCGGTGTAACATAAATCAAACATAATAATGGATGCCAATCATCTCAATGTGTACGAATGCTTTTACGACAGGATGTCGTTCTGTCAACATTACACAGCGAGAATAACGACAAAAAATGTCTTTTGTTCTTCTTTTTTTTCTCTCTCTCTCTCTTCCTCTCATTAAATCTAGGCATATTTTAAGAAGCTTCACACACACATACAATACAATACAACAAATCCGAAACCTACTGAACATATTGACATAGAATTTATATTCAATTGTCGAAGAATTTTGACCATTACGATCAGAACAATGAGCAGAAAAAAGGACAGTTTGATTTGGATGGATGCCTTAGAAGAAGAAGAACAGAAAATTTAAACAAAAGAATTTTTCGAAGTTTATTTATTTACTAAATGGATCATTTGAATTGATTTGAAGATCTAATTTCTTGATCGTATTATCAAGTGCTTGACTTTGAATTGTTCGATTTGTTTGACCAAGTTCAGTAGCTGTTATATAAACTTTATCAATTGCATTGATACTCGCCGGTAAATCCCATGTTACACTCAGTGTATGTGAATTGACGACATAAGCAGTTAAATTACTAGGTGTTAATTGCCCTTTAAAATAAAACAATATTATTCATTGAATACAAAATAAAGTAACGAAAAGAAGATCAATTTTCTGCGGTTTTTTTTTTGTTTCAATCAGATAAATATTAGGATTTTCGTCTTTCTTAGTTTATCGAAACCAATAAAATGCAAAGAATTTTAGGAAAGAATTTTTTGTTTCGTTTAATTGTATTTCAAAACAATTACATATGGTGGTTATTGTTGTTGTTGTTTGTGTAGAAAAACGATAAAATCTATTTAACCCTGAAGATGATATTTTTAGTCTCGATAAAGAACACAAAGGAAAATCAATCAAGCTGATATAAAAAAATGACATTAACTAGGACTAAGTCATATCCATAGAAACCGTTTTCTTATTTTTTTTCTTCTAAAGAAGAATATATCTGAATTACAGACTAATGTTGCTATAAATTATACTCAAAAATTATTAGTCTGAATAAATCAGATTTCCGACAGATAGATGGAGTTCGAGGATCAGAAGGATTGAATAGTTATTTATTTAATAGAATTTAATAGATCACGGAAAAAAAGAAGACTTTCTTACGTTATAATCGACGTCAAATATTGTCAAATAAATATATCAAAATGAATTTTATTCTTTTAATCATTGACAATGAACTTTTTTTCCTTTGCAGACTAAATGGTAAAAATCCAATCAGTGTCCGTCGTCCGGTCAATGATGCCTACGGCAAATTTCTCCATTCAGTTTTTGATATTCTAAGATTAATTTTCCTGCGTTTTTTTTTCTTGTTTCTCGCTTATTCACTTATCGAATGCATTAGACATCCAATAACATTCACACATGATTTAACTGGAACTAGACGAAGACAGAAAAAAAATACGAAGTCTTCCTCTTGTGTATTTCGTTGTGAAGCAGAAAATAATGTGAGAGATTAATCAAGAGTAATTAGTGGACCTTGTCCAACTCGTCAATACTGATAAGGATTTGTTGAAAGAATTTGATCAATAAAGACATTTTCTCTCTCTCTCTCTCTCTCTCTCTCTCTCTCTCTCTCTCTCTCTCTCTTCTGCTTCTTCATTCACTTCATTTCGCGGGTCAAGTGTCTTCTAATAAAACAAGAATTAGTTGAGGGTGTCTGTCACGCACTAGAGAAAGAAAGGATGAACGGCAACTTCCGGCAAATTGATGTATATATGTACACACATACACATGATAAATTGGGCATTCGTTTGTCCAACTCGAATCGAACACTTGTGTGTGACCTATGACATATGATGATGTAACCGACGAAGAAAAAACAAGTTTTCCCAGCAGCTAGTCAGAGTAAATTAGATACAACATCTTGTTTGAAAACATCACCAGCCGGACAACAATCAATTGAGCTAACCTCATTATACGCTTTAATGCATTACACAACTGACATGCGTACATTTTTTTTCCTATTTATTTAATAAGATCTTATAATTCGCGAGAAAGAAAGAAAGAAAGAAAGAAATCTATCCACCTGAATTATTGACTAAATTCATTTATAGACTCGTTGTTTTCTAACCGGATGCATGTCTATTCACTGTGGAAATCTATAGTTCTAAATGAAGAGATAATTATTGATCGACACATTACTGCCTCCAACTAGGAGACTATGGGAAAGAGTAAGACGACTAACTGTTACTTCGTCGTCTTCATATGTGAAAGAGAAAACAGAAGAAAACGTCAAGAATTGCATAAGAACTTTCATTATTGATTTCTGTCTGTTTAGCAGACGAATAGTAGTAGCAGTGCTATTACTACTACTACGAATGATGCCACTAATGTTGATGAGCACACATCGACAAGATAACGGGGTCTTCTTCCCATCGTCTTTTTTTTTCTCTATAACAATTATTGCTTTTCGATATATATACTATGTATATGAAAGAGACAAAGAGAGAAACAAAATATAAAGAATAAGGAAAAAGTAATTTTTCTTCTTAGCTTTTTTTTCAAGCGTTAAGGGCGTGTCCACTGATCATCACTATGATCAATCACTTTTGTTTCGTATACACGCTAAGTAATCTCTCGTAATATATATATATATATATATATACTCAAATTATAAATAAAACAAGATTAGGAAAGATGAAGAATAGACAAAAAAAACGGAGGAGAAGGAAAAATGATGAAGATGCAGATGAAGAAAGAAGCTATAGAAAACAACGAGAAGCATGAATGATTACGATCTTTCTCTTTTTGTTTGTTTTCATTTCACTCACGAAAATCTTCTTTTGGCACGGTGAATATATATGGTACACTTGGCTTGCCATCGCCTTTTTTCGTAAATGCTTTCACTTGTGCATGATATGTTGTGCCAGGCGTTAAATTGCCTACGATATCCCAATATTGTGTACCAATAGTACCTTCATAATTTCGATGAACAATCGGTGGTTGCATAGATGAAGGTGCAAAAACGATAACATAAAAGCCCTTTATCATACCACCAAGTAGAGATATATCATCGGGATTATTTGTATCAAGTGGATAGATCCATGATATATTTGCAGTTGTTTGATTGATCATATAAGCACTGACATTTATGGGTGCAACAAGTGGAACTAAAATTGATAGTAGGACGAATATTGACCAGAGCCACATACGAATTGCTTTTTTAACGGACGAGCTGGCTGGTTGACTGGCTAGCTAGCTCGGTAATGTGTGTTCAAAACAGATCGAGCAGATCTACAACAACCGACTGTTTCTTTCTCCTTTTCTCATCATTTCTCTTTCTTTTCTTCATATTCACCACCATCTATCCAAAAATTATTTTCCCTTCGTTTTCTTCTTCTTTTTGCTCTCGCTCTCTCCCTTTTGCTTTCTTTCTCTCTCTCTCTTTCCTATTGTCTCTTCTTCTCGCTTTCTCTACACTAGGCGTTGGAGAGTAGTACAAGGAACAGTTTATTCTATTTACTTCATCATTTTTTTTTCTTCGACGACACAATGGCGACGACTTCTTCATTAGAAGATCTCCGCCTTTTCTATATTGTAGACGAGGAAAAGGGAACACAACTCAATACTGTGTTATTTGAGAAATTATCCTTTCCGCCGATCATCCGATACCGAGCTCAAGCTTTAAAAGCACGCTAACGAAAAAATCGAGTAATATTGTCTAAGCATCAATTGCTTATTTCTTTATTCTTCTTCTTCTTCTTCGTCTTTTTTCATCTTTGTTTCTCACATATTTCTCGGTCTAACGATGATGATGATGACTAGATATTCAATTGTGTGATACTGTCACTTAAAGAAATGAAAGAATAACACGTTTTTATGCATAGATAGACGACAATAATATCGACAATGTTTTTATTAATTTTGCCATTTGAAATGTTAATAGATACATCCAGTGGGACAGATCAAACTGGACAGTTGTTCATCCGTCTGTCTGACAATTATGTTTACTAATGAAATGGATACTAAGAAACAAAGATCAATTGCTACTGTCATTCTAAATTAGCTGACCAATTCTTCTCGGTTGACCATGTGTAAAAGAATGACTATAATCTAACCGATTAATTCCACACTGTCATTGTCTTTTATTTTCTGCTTGTCGTTTATTAGTAATCTGTAAGGAAGTATAAATGAAAGGTAGTATGTTAGTTTAAAGTAATAGACAGTGTGCCTTTTCTCCTATTGTTTTATGACTGAAAGAACAAGTGAAATATAGAATGAAATAAACCTTGGATGTGTCATCTTCCGCTACAGAAGACACACTTGACTAGTATGTAATTTATCCAGGCATAGTTGACACATCTTCTTTTATCTTTTGCGTTTTTCTCAATTTTCTTCTTCTTCTTTTCTTTTCCTATTAATAGTTTTTTAAGACTTGTTATAGTTGCTTCTATCTCACTAAGCTCATTTGTCGTTAGTAATAAAAATCGCCTCATAGCATCTATATTGATTCTGTTCCTTTTTTTTTCTCGACATATATTTGAAGAGAAAGAAAACCATAGCTTGCCATGAGTCGACTCGTTCTAATCGAAAAAAGTTAAATAATGATGAAAATATATGCGTATTCTCTCGAGAATTTGTCTTTTTCTTAATCGTATTCGAGATATCTATCAATAAAAATATTCATTCTTTCTTTCTTCTTGTCTATTCGATGTTTCTTGCTTCAATAATCATCATATATCTTCGATGATTAAGCCAAACAGGTGTATCATGAACCAACAAAATTGAATAATCATTTCAGCACTTCTAAGAAAAGTCTCTTTTTTTCATCATCATCATCATCATTTTCTTCTTCTTTTCTTTGTGTGCTGGATCTACTTTAATTCTTTATTGCCTGTTAACTATACTTTGCTGGATGCAAAAGGTCAATTCTCAGTAGGAACGAGAAAGAAAACGAGTAGGTTCAATTGACGATTATTAGTGGGCAAACTTGTACTTTTCTCTTCTTGCGTCATACATATCCAAATAAAGGGAGGGCAAGCAAACACCAGAGATGATATGAAGTCAGAACTATGCTTGCTATTCTCTAATTGATTAAATAAAGAAGAAGAAGAAGATTTACAAGAAAATCAGCAAATTTAATTTAAAAAAAAAAGAGATAAAGATTATGTTCAGATATATGCTTCGTGTTTACAAGGATGGTTTTGTTCTTTGTCATTGAAATCCCATTCCCAAATGAGGAAAAAAAAAGAAAACAAATTTTACATTCTAAAGGGAATTAAAAGACTAACTTTGATTTTCTTTGTATAATCAAATGTGCATTTAAAAAACTAATTTTCTCATGTTTTAATTTAAAAAAACTAAATCGGATTTAATCAATTTTTCTTTTCCTCTTTAAATAAGAAACAAAAAATGATTGATGATCATTTTAACTTGTTGAAATAACTATATATTATACTCGAACAGAAAAAAAACACCATCGATATAGTTTGCATTCAATCAAGTATGAGAAAGAAATGAAGTGCATGAATTAATATTTTACTTGACAGAAGAAACTATTGATATATGTTAAACGAAACGATTCGTTGTCTATATACTTCAATCGACACAATGACAATCGATAAATATATAACTATTCATATTTGATTTTCACACTTAACTTTATTCTATATGAAATTTTAACACTTTTAGCGTACTTGAAACTAAATACGTTCAATACTCATTTTCTACTCAAAGATAAATAATGACAATTATTTGAGAGAAAGAAAACGACAAAGATTATCGCGTAAATTGAAACTTTGAAGAATCAATTGTCAAAGATATTATTTGTTCATTAGGATTTTCTTTCTATTCAATGAACATGTCTACGTGCTTGTCAAGGTTTCATTAATCAACAGAAAACAAACGAAAGTTTCTCTTTTTTTTTGTTTTATTTTTAATTAACTCGAATTCAACAAAAAGAATCCTCTGAAAATCTCTGCTCTTATTCTCGTAATCGAACACTTAAATCAAAAGACAATCTCAACCACCCAGCCAACCAGCCCGCCGCAATCAATCAAATAAAATCAACAGGAAATTACCTGTTTCATCGGTCATAACTTCGATACGTGTCGAAGGTCCCGATGAATCTATAAATGATGAATTTAAATATGCCTGAAGGATAATTTCATATTTTGTTATTGGACGAAGTTCATTGAGATAGATTTGTGTGTCATTTGTTCGTTTGACAATCCATGATTGATTCGAATGTTTCGGTCGATATTTAATCGTATAACCAGATATCGACGAAGAAAATCGTGATGGTTCCGTCCATGATAAACGTATGAAATCTTTATCAGTTGCTACTATACGAATATTATTCGGTATTTGAGCGAAAATATTCGTTGTATAATAAATCGATATCGAACAGAAAATAATTAAACAAAACATATTGAAATCGATTTAATGCCGGATTAATCAACGAATACAAAAGGAAAAAATGGAATGAAAATATCTAACGAGAATAATCGATAATGATCATTTGTAATCAAGTTTCTCTTTGTTTCTGTTTTCTTCATTTTTTGTTTGATATAAACAGAAACACACACAAATGAAAGAGAAGAGGAACGGAAACAAACTGAATAGTAAAAGAATAAGTTACGACCTCGATCATCATCGGCAATTCGGCTTGAAACATAGAAAAAGAGAGACAGAGAGAAAATATTGCTTTAACTTAATTGCATTGTCCTCAACGTATGCATATATATTAACGATTGAACGACGAAAAAAAATGAGAAGCGAATGAGAGTAAGAATAAAAAGAGAAAATATGATTGTATCGATTGATGAAACACAATCAACTGTCAAACATCTCTCTTCACACATAAGTCTCTCTTATTTACTATTTGCATGTAACACATAACCAAAAAAATGAAGAAGAAGAAGAAGAAGAAGTAGGACTGATCTAAAAATAGTAAAATCTATTTCTATCTTTCTTTTTGTCTTTGACTTCTTGTGCATGTAAATCTCGTCTAATATTCAATCTTGTCTTATCATGCAACGTATAATGCATATGATCATTAGTCGTTTAACACCTGCTCGAATGTCGTACGAGATAAAAGAGAAAACTAAATTCATCGTGGATTTTCTCGTGTAGAAATAAATAGACAGAAAAACTTCAAGTGAATAAAACACAATTTATTGAAATTTCTTAACATTGACATTTATCAAAAATCATTGTTCACTCATTTCCGATCATTATCGTTACTTTTTCTTTTTCTTTTCTCTTTTGTTCACCGATTTAACATCATTTACTATTCAAGTTGTTTCTTTTTAAAACGTTCGAACGTAATTTTTTCCACGATTTCCGTGTTAGTCAAAAGAGAAAAAGGTAAAGTCCTTTTATGTTTTTTCTCTTCTTCTCGACTAACCAATTGATCATTGATTATAACAAACAACAACAACAACAGCAACCACAGTTAAACATTCAAAATTATATACCAATTTATGGTCTTATGAACAATCGAGAAGAAATATAAAGCAAATTAACTTTGGCAGAGAAATGACTATTTGCATATGTGTATTCCTTTTTTTTTGACTTACTAGATTTTTTTGTTAATGAACAGTAAATCGATGAGTCAGTTATTGGCATATGATTGTCATTTTGATCGATAATGGCTAACTGTAATCGTAGTTTATGATTCGTATTATAATTTAAATCGAATAATGAACTATTAAAATCATATTTATAGACTTCGTGAGATTGTTGTTTCGTCATTGTTAGTGATGCAAGAGGAATAGATAGTTGTCGAATTAGATCATTATTTGTTTCCATTGTATCAATATAATAGAGAATATATTTTTGAATATGTAAACGTGATTCATAATCAATTGACCATTGAATAGAAAATAATTGATTGAAATCATCGGATAGACATTGAAAATTTTCGATTGATGATAGAATATGTTGATTTATTGTTGTTGTCGTACGATTTATAATATGAAAATCACTTAGAATTGAACCTTTTGCATTCACACTTGCCACTCGTATGAATAGTAGATGACGAAATGAATGAGTTAGCGTTAAGAGATGATATGGATATGTTCGAACAACAATATTTGTCCATTGGTCAAATGGAATTGATGTATTGGTTGTATAATAGAGAACGTAATACTAAAATAGATTTAGTTTAACATCTTAAAATGCACTCAGACAAGGAAATTGTATCCTCAAGAATTCTAACCTACAGGTTAAATCAATTAATTCACAACTTTCAAAAGTCAGGAAAACATGTTTTTGAAAAAAACAAACAATTTCTTACAAAATTCGGTCCATTCGTTGAATTCGGTGGTGTCCAATGAACAATCACTGCTGTATCATTCCAGACGTACCCATGAAGATTTTCGATTTTTCCCGGTATTGTTTCAAGTGTTTTAACAATAACTGAATTTGAATACGCCGAAGGTGTAGCACCAATAAAACCTTTCAAACGAAATTCATAATTCGTATAGGGAACTAAATCCATTATCTAGAATGATTCATTCGTTCGATGAAAATCTTTTTTCATTGTCAAGGATTTATTTACTCGAAATGTAAAACTATAGTACGTTGTACGTGGATCAACAAGAACTTGTTTGTAATCATCAGGATTAAGAAATTCATTGGCTTCTTTTGAATTATCATATGAATTCTGTAAACGTCGATAGTAAATAATAAAATGATTGAAACGATCGTAACGTCCATTCGATACACGCCAACTTAGAAGAATACTTCCACTTTGAAGTTCACTGTAGGATAACAATGGTTTTGTTTGATTATCTATTATTAACAATCGAAAAATAAATATTTTTTTTTTCACATTTGTGTTTGTTTTCGATTCGGTACACACCTGGTATAATAACATTAATAAAAACTTTAGTCAAACCATGCTTATTTTTTGCTTCACAAATATAATTATTCACTCCATGCATTTCATTCTCAAATGTAAGTTTCGTTCGTGTTAGATTTCGTGAGACAATACTCAAATCGGATGCTAATTCAAAAAGACGAATAAGAAGAAGAAGAAGAAGAAAAGTCAAAGGAAATGAACCTCGCAACCAAAAGATCTCAGCTTCAGGATAAGCATCGGCGATGCAAATTAATTCATTAATTCCATCTTGTTGCAGATCAAATTGAGTATGATTACGAAGATTATCTCGTATACGTGGCAATATCATGCGTTCTAGAAACACAAATCTTTGATTTCATGCAAACAAGCAAGAAAAGAGAGAGAGAGAAAAAACTATATATCAAATCATGCAGAAATATTTTATTTATTATTTCCTTCTCTCAATGGATTTGTTTACCTGTTACAATCAATGAACGTGTACTTGAGAATGATTTACCAAGAGTATTCGATGCTATACATACATAATCACCATCATCAATATTTTCAACTGGATGTATGGTTAACGTACCTAGAATAGGAATAATATCGAAGTTTTTCGATTGAAAAATACAGGAAAATATTTGTCCCTTGAAGTCAACCAAAGGTTTCTTCATATTCAATTTAGAATTAGATTCTATCTAGTAGAAATTCTTAGGCTTTCGTTTCATTTCGAGTCTTTTTCATCAGCCAGGAAAAAAGAAGATTAAAAAGGAAAACTATCCTATCGTATATTATGGGCTTTATAACTTATATCAATATTCGATAGTATATCATTATCTTTTTTCTTCATTTTTTAATTGTTTTTTTTTGTCCTTTTCTTCTTTCTTTTTATTGTTAAAGAAATTGCCTGTCAATTTGACATACGTTCTGTTCTATATCGATTAACTAATGTCTGATGATTAACAGTTAATAAACCATGAAAAGAGAATTTCTTGCATTTTTTTACATACTTGAAAATTTTCTATTATGTATTTTAATTCGTTTATTATCATTATGAATGAAACGAATCGTTTTAATACGTTCTGATGGATCGATATCCGATGAATTCTTTAAATGTATCCAAAGAAAATGTATCGGATGCGAACTTTGTACCGATTGGCATGTTGTTTGAAAAGAACCACCTATTTGTACACGTTTACCAAATGATGTCACATCATTTTCATCAAGAATAAATGGAACATTATAATGAACAGCTAATTTGCCTAATTCTTTTTCACTATACATTCCCATCGATTCATCATCGTCATCATCATCATCAAGATTATTTAACGGTAATTTAACATCAATATAACCTGATGAGGTGATTTCATATGTTGAATTAATATTTACATGACATGAATATTTGCCAATATACATATCAGGTTCTTTGATAACAAGAGCACTTGTCGATGTGCCATAGTAAAATTCGAAACAATCCGAATTATTAAATAAACGTTTACAATGTGTGTCACTTTCATTTATCGAATCATTTAACGATTCATAATGCCAACGTATACGTTTGAAATTAATTTGATGTGATGTTTGACAAATATGATAAACGAAAGCATTGGGTTTATAAACAACAGTTAAATTATGTAAATCTCGAAGAAATGATAAAGCCAATGTAGTTCCTAATTAAAAATCGATATTAAAATATCGTGTTTGTTTGTTTTTTTAAAATTTTTTACCTTGAATGAACATCCATAGTTGATAGATGAACCAAAATACGATCATAGCCAATCAATTCCAACAAATGATTGCTATTTATTCGCGATGTTTTAATTCAAATCATCTATAAATCTTATTTCTATTATTGGCAACTAAAAGAAAGAAGAAACATGAATAAAATGAGAGAAATTTATTTGAATGATGTAATTTTAGTATGCACAACGACAACCGATACAGGAAATGCCATCATATCGGGCTTGGCGCATTCGCCTATCGGGTAGAACGATTGAAAAGAGTGAGATAGAGAAAAAGAAAATGAAAGAGAGAGAGAGAGGAGAAGAAGAAGACCATCACGGGAAGAAGTAGTCTTTGATATAGATTCGATTAGCTCTATCCATCTGGCTGACAAACTTTTTTTTTCTTATTCTTCTTCTCCTTCTTCTTCGTGTTTCCTTCTTGGTAGCATCAACAAAAAATGAAGAAGAAGACGAAGGAAGGAAATGAAATGAATCATTCTTTACTCCCTATGCGCGCTCATTGACAAACTAGAGTTTCTTATCAACATCATTGCATTTTCCATCCTTCAAATGTTCACTAATATATTTATCATTAATTTGGACAAAAGAAGAAGAAGAAGAAGAAAAGGAAGACCACAACGATACAATAGTCAATTCTCTTAGGACATATTTGTCGAAATTTATTACAAAAATCCTGTTCGAAAATCGTTTACTTAATAAGATTGAAATGATCGATCTATTAGAATGATACTACTTATGTCTCTATTGTTACTTATCATCATCTCTCTTTGTAGACATATTTACACATACGTAAGAAGAAGAGAACTAAATGGCAAACTAAAAATTGATCACGTTTTGCTAATAATGATCTTTTTTTTTTCTAACGAACTCTCGTTATTTCTTTTGATTTAATCATCATCTGACTGACTCCTGCTGACTCTGTTCTCAAATATATATACAAATAGAGAAAAATGAATGAATAAATAACGTTTTGTATTCATCAATAAATCGTTAAACAATTACAAGTCATATCGAAATGATAAACGCTTCGAGTGCGGACGAACTGCGAGATATTTCATCTTTTTTTTCCTTCTTCTTCCTTTCCCTTAAATAAAACAACAGCACGATAAAAAGAAAATTGATAGTTTATATGAACGTATTATTGTCGGCATGAATGAAGATGATGATGATTTATTTATTGAGTAAATTGAATGTTACTGACCATTGTCTCGAATATATCCTATAGAAAAGAAACTGACCTTGTCAATTTAAACGATAGATCAACTTGTCTTTTGGATAATGTCATTGTAATACAATACGAAGTACAAAACGCTACAGACAAAAAAAAATAGGATAAATGCACTCACGTACATACCGAAGAGAACTAATTAGTCCCTGTTCTTCCTATTCTCCCGGAATACATATTTTTTGCTCGTGTAAATCTATTACAAACAGATGAGCGTATTGATTTCCGTTATTTTCTCTGTACACATGCAAAAAAAATGTGAAAAATTCTGATCTTATGTTTTTTCTACTAACTTCTTTCTTCATTTTTCTCTCTCCTTCTTCTTTTCTCGTTTTACTACTGTTATTATTATTATTGTCGCTTTTCTTATGTTGCATGTTCACATTCCTTCTTCCTCTCTCTCTCTCCCTGTTTCTCCCCCTCTTCTCTTTCGTCTTTAACAAAATCACAAGGCGGAGAAGCGGTTTGCGATTTTGATTATCGTTTTTCTTCTCCTTCTACTGTTAGTTTTCTCTCGTTTTCTTCTTCTTATTATTCTCTTTAGCTTGTTGCTTTTCAATAAGAAAAAAAAATAGGAAAAAAGGCAATGTTAGAAAAAAAAGGACAAGGTTGTGACAACACTTATTCAATCAGTGATTGAAAATGGCAACAAGTCGATAGCATCAGTTCAGAGAACATAACTAGAGAAGCAAGAATATAAAAAAATTGTATTATCCCAAAGAACGAACGCCTGCCTACACGATCAGATTGACTGAATACGTAAATATATTTCTGCACTCTCATAAGAACAAGACGATGAAGAAGAAGAAGAAAAAAGGGCAAAAGAAATTTTGTAATCAAGTGAAGAACTGCTGTGAAAGATGACAATTTATGGTCATTCATTGAGTGTTTGCTAGATGTCCTTCGAATTATTCACAGTTGTTATTCTATGTAATATGAAGGTAATAAGAAAAACGTGGTATGGTGTTGATAGGAATATGATCTTTATATAAGACCTCCCGCTCATAGTACCTAATCATTCGAGTTATGATTAAACCTGCTGGTTTGTTTGCTCGACGTGGTGAAGAGAATTCATTATGTGCTCAGCGTACATAGTTATTTCCTGAACCTTGATATAATGAGACAATGACGACAATGTACCACGTATTTCAAGCATATACGAACCTATTGGTTTTGTGTCTTTCAATTCGGCCGGCATTTCAGAACAACAGAGAGAATAAAAGAAAAAAAAAGTCATATCATAATAAACTAGCTGAAGTGTTATTCTTGTCAATTCTTAACAGGTATATATATATATATATATGCCGGATCCTATATGTAGATAAATAAATAAACAAATAAATACAAAATATAGAAATGAATGTATGTAGAGAGAAAAGAAAAACTTGAAAAGCATTAAGGTATAGCGTAACTGAAAAATTAACTCACACTTAAGTAATCAAATTTCACCGAACGACGTTTGCGGCTTTTCTTTTTCTTTTTCTGCGTTTTCTTACATTCTTTTGTTGGAGAAGAACATTGCATCATGCAAATTGTCAACTTACATTATTTCTCAAATAAATCGGTCACGCCTATCTGAATCATAGTAAACAAGAATATTGTCTAGCTATTGTTTAGCTAGAAAATGTCATCTCGATATAATCTCTTGAGAGAGATTCTATATGGATGTTTGTGAACCATGTTTTCCGTCTAAATTCGAGAAAGAGAGAGAGAGAGAAAAAAGGAATTATATACCCGTATACAATTCAATCATTTTCTTTTTACAACATTAGTCCTTACCGAAATAAAAGACGGTAAACTAACAATGTGCTGATTTCTCAAGCGGGTCGTTTTTTTTGTTCTTTTTTTTTATTGAGAAAATTTTGACAAGTATGTCGAACGCGGCGGGGACGCATGTGTGTGATGCAAACATGTCACATTATCAAAAGAAAACCAGCCGTTTAAATGTATATCGAGAAAATCTATCTTTTGTCGGCGAAGAAAGAAAAACGCGATGATTACTACAGATGATCTTTCCCTTTTTTTTCTCTTCTCAGTTAACAATGTCTGTGATCTCTATTGTTCAACCGCATCTAATCGATTTTTCAGAAAAGAACAAAATATTTGTATATACATACTTAGAAATGATTTGCTTCTTCTTGTTTGATTCAAGTTTGATCAATAAATATATAGAGATAGATATATATTGTTATAATTATATTCAATCTTCAAACTATCTATTTATATATCTAGAGGAGAAAATGTGTAATAGTATTGATTGATTGTTTACTTGTATAAGACTTCATGTTCATCAACACAAGAGAGAAATTGGTGCCGGTAGTATTATTATTATTCGTCAGTCAGTACCCTTAAGCGATTGCCATATATAAGCGAAACACGATGAGCATTTAGTGCTACAGTGATTTCAATTATCGGATAAGTATGCACCCAAGATCGTGCATCTATGCAATTGACTATAGAAGAACGCTGATCGTATCAACGCAACAACATCCGTTGCTAATGCCGTTTTTTTCTCTTCATCATCATCAACTATTTGTTCAATTGATGACGATTGACTCTTCGTTTTTTTTTCTCTCTCTCTCTTTGGTCGTTGCTCTGTTTCCCGTTCGTCAAATCAATAAAACTTGGATTAGACACATATTGCCACTAACTCATTCACATTCTGTCTTTTATTTCTCCTATTGTCTATGTTTATCTAAGGACACGTTTTTGCCATTAATTAGCTGAACATAAATAGGCACACATACGCATCTTAACAATATATCCGTATAAACTCTTCCACATATAATCAATATGAACATTATATTAACCTCTTTCTCTAACAGTCAGTGATCCATCGCATTTTTATTAGCAAAATTGTTTTTTTTTCTCTCTCTCACTCTCGACACATAAGATCGATTATGTCAATAAATCAAATATGAATCTATTTCTTTCATACTAACAAACGACAAGGTGACTTTCTAATTCCAACATATTCGAAAAAATGTAACCAACTCGATTCAAATCTACACATAACAACTTGATCCAACAATAATTACATTCAATTCTTAGGTACAATACGCATTATTAAACAGCTTATCATAATAGTCACAAAGTACCTCAATCGATCGTTCATAATTTTTCTTTTTTTTTCTGTCAGGAATGATTCCTATCCGTTTGATGAAATACTTAATCGAAAAAACCAGTCGAACAATGTCTTTTCATTTCTAATCTACTCAAGTATTAAATCAATCAAATCTTTCTTTTCTTTGAATTCAATTTATTTCTATTTATTTTTAAGACGAAAAAAAAAAGAAGAGAAAGAACGTACACACAAAAATGAAAGAAGAGGAAGAAAAAAGAATAACGACGATCGAAAGTTAAGAAAAGAAATGAATAGATGTAGAGATCAATAAGCTAATATAACAACAACAACAACAACAATAGTAATAACCAAAGAAAACAGATACAATTAAGATCTCATTCGCTTGCACAGAAAAAATATATAATTAAATAGATGATTTTGTGTTTTGTGCTCAATTGATAAGATACATGCATATGTACGTATATATACCGAACGAAAAGAAAAAAAAATAAACTTTTTTTTTTTGTATTATTATTTTCTAATTAAGATTGAATTGTTAATTGATGAATGAGTGTTCGTTGTTGTTGGCAGAATAAACTCGCTTGTGACAATTGTTCGTGTTCGTAACGTTTAATAAGTATTTCGCATTCTTTCAATGTATTATTTGTCAAATGTTTATCGAGAAATAGCGCGAGAATTCGAATGCCATTGGCAAGCGATTGATAGGTCTTGTACGGCGAACGTTTTTGCAGATCATCGGGCCAACATTGCTCGAATGTTGCCGGTTGAGTCGAATTGAGAAGATAACGTGCGATGTAAGTTGCGCTCGCAGCGACTAACGACGGCGCTAGATTGATGCACGAGACGTCGAGCAAGGCCATGTCGATGAGAAACTTGCCGATGGCGTGTTGTTCGTCGCCAGCACTGCATATGAACGAATAACGACGAAGAAATTGAAGACTGAAACGAAAAATAGTCGAGATTTTCGATAGCTGTGTGCGTCGTACCTTGTTGGCCGATTGAGTTCGAAGCGTAGTTCGTGGAGAATTTTCTTTTCCATTCGTTTGACTTGGTCACTGGTGTAAGTGTGATCGGTAACGTAAACGAGTTCATCGACAGGCGGATGATGAGTTTCCTGTGTGAGAGAAAGAAGTGAAAATAGAGAAGAATCGAGTTGTTTGGTCTCTTACTTCGACTTTAGCGGCGATGAGAAATGCTGCAACAGCGATTAATTGGAGATTTTTTTGTGTGACAAAACTGGTGCCAGCTGTTGTTGAGTTGATACATTGTTGAAGAAAACGATCGAGTAAGCCGATGGAACTAAAAATTGACTTTTTTCAAAACCAAAAATCAAATTCCTGTTTTTCATACATATGCATCGCGTCTTGTGAAAGATGAAATCTCGCGTAAAATAACTGAATAATCCATCCGACGACGATGGTTCGATGTTTGGTCGTTAATTTCCACGGTCGAGTAGCGCTTCCATTGGCCATGGTTGCCATTGTTGTCAGCGGATGCGTTGTCGTTGTCGTTGTTGTTAAGAATGTCGATTGAATGGGATATTTTCTTTCTAAAGTATACAATAAATTCATGATATCCGCGACGTAATCCATGGCATAGGTCGGATCGATGGGTTCGTCGTCGTCGTCATCGCCGTGAATTTCTTCGTTTGTAAGCGCTTCTTCGATGATTTCGATGGTGAACTCTTCGGTAGCGAACTTTTCGGGCAGCTGAACGGGCTTTTTACGTAGAAGATTGGTGAATGTTCTGGTTGGACGATTTTCTTTGTTGTCGTTTTTGATTTTCGGCTCTTCGACGAGGTCCATTTTTTTGACATTTTCAGTCAATGAAGCAACGATAACTTGTTTCAATGTTTCGCCATCACCCGACGAATTGTCCAACGACGAACTCGAAACAATAACAGCTAATTTGTGTAATGAACGTCGTCGTTTGAAGAGCATTTGATTTTTGGTGATTGTACTTGTACGTCGTGTTTGAGCTTGTTGTTGTTGTTGTTTGTTGAGACCAACGGTTGAGAGATCGTTTTCACTTTTGATTTGTTGTTCATTTTGAATCGGTTTGAGTGTGTTTAATGAATTGGTTGATGATGAGGAAACGAGAATGGAGTTGCGGATTTTCGTTTGTCGAGCCAAGGACGCTTTGGTTGGACGCGGGATGATAATCGATTGACGTTTTATTGATGGTCGCATGTTAAAAGAACGAAACGATCTAGAACAGGGAATGAATGTTCATAAGACGATGAAAAATGTTCATGTCAAGACAAAGAAGAGATTCGGCAGCCGCGAAACAAAGAAAAGATAATGTTGACTCGAGAAGAGATTTATTAAATTGCGAGAATTTTCATTTCGAAAAATAATTTGATCGAGATTTTAATTAAATTTTAAAAGAAACGAACCGTTCGAGATAATCAAGTGCATTGATGTGTTCGAAATCGATGAAGGTTAAACGTTCGTTCTTGTCGACCAATGAGATGTCGCTTCGATGAGAGTCTGTAGTTTATTCATTTTAACATCGTATCGACTTGTTTTTTTCTTCGACTGATTATTTATTTCGAATTTCATTTCAGATTTCTCGCATTCTCGATTGATTCACAATGCGAGCTAAATGGCGAAAGAAGCGTATGCGACGATTGAAACGTAAACGTCGTCGTAAGTTCAACTAGAAATCTTCTTGTTCAATTTGTTTCTCTTTACTTTCTCGTTTAGGTATGCGTGAACGATCGAAATAAACTCGTCCAACTTGAAACAAAATTCGGCTCAACGGTGGCACAGAAAATCTGGTCGATTCAATCTGTTCTTCATTGTTTTGTTTCCCTCTTTTTTTGCATTGTAAAAAAAAGACGATCTTTTGTTTCACGGATGATAAATCACTCACAAAATAAAACCAAAACAAAAAAAACAAGAAAGAAAAACCAAGCAAAAAATTGTTTTCATCTTCTTCTTTTTTTCGATTGCAGCAACTGATTCTATGCTTTCGGTACGAATTGTACTAACGGATCATTACATAACAACGGTTAATCCACACATCGATCCGGTTTATTCGAATCTACGACATGCGATAAAACAAGTGCCAATTATTCGAATATTCGGACCGAATGACGAGGGTACACACTAGCAGAGACAGAGAGCGAGAGAAATAGTCAATAGATTTAATTTGAATGGATTTCTTTTCAGGAAAGAAAGTTTGCTTGCATGTTCATGGAGTTTTTCCGTATTTACTTATTAAATCACCGACAGATGAAATACGTTATGGCGAACAATTAGCACAAAGTTTAGATATGGCAATTAATCTTTCGTTTGAAAAAGGAGATACGGATAGCAAACATGTTCATGATATAAATCTTGTTGAATTAATGTAAAGAAGACAAACAAAACCTAATGAAAAGAGTTTCGATTACAATTTAGACCGATCTATGGTTATCATGAAAAGAAAATTAAATTCTGGAAAATCGAATTTTATAATCCAATGATTATTCGAAAGTAAATACATTGAATTGACTTCGAATGAATTCAATAGAACATTTAGAGCAGCAGATCTTCTCCTAGCTGGAGCAGTAATGAATCAAGAATTTCAAGCACATGAAGCTCATGTACCTTTTAATCTTCAAGTAGAATTCGATCTTTGTTTCTTTGGAATAATTTTGATAATCTACGTAGTTTTTTATTGATTATAATCTCTATGGAATGAATTTTATTCTATTTCAAAATGCAAATCTAAGACAACAATTAGTCGAGCATAATTCTCATTCGATTCAACGAGTTTCATCTTGCGAATTAGAATACGATGTACATATCAATGATATTTGTAATAAACCACCGCAAATAGGCAGAGGAATTGCCAATCCAGGTTTACAAGCACTTTGGACTGAAGAACGAACAAGACGAACAAGATTGAATATTGCCCAACGTTTAACACCACCAACATCTCCAGGTAAAAGTCAATTCATGACGAGATGAATAGAGAAGAAAATCAATTCGATTAGAACGTCCTCGCACGAATCCATTTACAGCTGAAGTTCGACATCAAGAAAGACTGAAAACTAATATCGAAAAACGGTAGAGATATTCGTTTGATATATACATTTTTTTTTTAAATAAAACTATTTCTAGTCCGCCACCAACAGTTGATGATGTATCCGAGTCGAATTCACTCGTTAGTGAACATGATACAACCATAAATCTCGCTCAAATCGAACGAGTCAATTCAACAAGTATGAAAATTGTTTTGTTTTTCGTTTTTGAAAAAATCCTTTCTCGGTTTTATGTAGGTCAACAAATTGATGATGATGTTCTCGTTGAACTGATGCTCAGTGATTCACAAGGCATTGAAGATGATAGTATTCTTGCTGGTTTGTTTTATCATTTCGATCGAAAGAAAAAAAAATGCATTTTTCTCTATTTAGCGGATGTTAAACAAACAGATGACGATGAATTATTAGACAATGAAATGTAACTATTTCTGTTTCTTTTAAAAGTTGAATTTCAATTCATTTTCTAGAGAGACAACAATGATTAATAATTCTCTTCGATTCGATTCTGAATCTGAATCTGACTCATTAATGATTTCGAGTGATAAAACTAGTGAACAAATACCTTCTCAAACCAGTGAACAACAACGTGAACAAACAAAACAATTTCTACAAGAATTCTTTACTATTTCGACTGATGAGACTAGTAAATCAATGCCGAAATATTGTTGGTTAGAAACAATAAGTCGACCACCTGTACGTCAACGAACAACAAACGTATTACATCAGAAAATTTCAACACAAATCATCTGTCAAGATATCGAAGATGAAACACCATTTGTTAAACTTGTAAATACAGATTTTCATTTGAATTGAAATTTCATTTTGCAATATCATTTCTCAGTTTTCGAATATACCTGAATTTGTTTCGAAAAATCATCAACGAACTGAAAACGTACCAATCGATACGAACTTCGATCTCGGGTAAAATCGATTTTGAATTGATTTCAGTTGTTTCTTTTTCTTAGTTTACAATGGTACGGTCCTTTACAACCTCCACCACCTTCAGATCAATATCGAATCTCTCTTCCCAAGTAAATCTTTACATTAAAACCAAATATTTTCATTCGAAATTTCAACAACTAGATCACAAAAAGAACGACATCTTGCACGAAAATCTCGTCCGAGTCTTCTTCATAAAGATTCAACCAAAACACAAGCCTTTCTAAGTACACTTGGCATTCAAACTAAATCCCGTCTAACATCGAATTCAAGTTCGACAACGGATTATCAACTCGATAAATCTGATCGAATCGAACTCATTCACGAATGTCAATATTTAACTGTTGTTTCATTTGAAATCTTCTGTCAGACAAAAGAAACCTATGCCTATGCACTTGAACAAGATGAAATTTGTGTGATATTTTATACGATTGCATTGGAAACGAGTAATGGATGGAAAATTGAATCCTATGCTCTTATTTCAACAGTTCATTTTCGTTTAACTAAACCTGATCTACTGAGAAAATCATTTCAATCATTAGAAAATAAAACAATCGAATTCGTTTCATCGGAACTTGAACTTATCGAAGAATTTTGCAAACGAATTGAATTGATCGATCCTGATATTTTAATTTGTTATGAAATGAAATTATCACTATACTATTTAATTAAACGAGCGAAATTGAAATATAATCTCGATTTATTAGTTAAATTAAGTCGAATGCCGAATCCACAAGATAATATCACACGACATCGAAGTCATATGAATGCTGATGGGAATGATTTACCGGTTATTGTCGGACGAATCGTTCTTGAACTCTGGAAACTTTTACGAAATGAAATCACATTGAATATTTATTCATTTGAAAATGCTATTTTTCATATTTTAAATGAACGTGTACCACGATATGAATTAAGTTTACTTTCGAAATGGTTTATTGATGAAGGTAAAAAGAAACAATAAGAAATAGGTTTTAAAAAAAAGCAAATGGATTGAATTTTAGGTGCCAATCCTTCGTTTGGTCTTCGAGATTTTGTTACTCTATTAGATTACTGTTGGACACGTTCAGTGGGTAATTTTCGTTTAATCTACGAATTAGATTTAATTAATAAAACATCGGAATTTGCTCGAATCTATGGTATTGAATTCTATCATGTTCTTTCTCGTGGTTCACAATATCGAGTCGAATCAATGATGATTCGTTTAGCTAAATGTTTCAATTTCGTTACTGTTACACCTGATAAAGTTCAACTTTTGCATATGCGTGCACCCGAATGTCTAGCTCTAACACTCGAACCAATTTCTAATATTTATTTTACTCCAATAGCTGTTCTTGATTTTCAATCGTTGTATCCATCGATTGTCATTGCATATAATATTTGTTATTCGACTTGTTTGGGACGAATTGATCAATTTGATAAACAAGGTCCGTTTAAATTCGGTTGTACATCGCTGATACTCGATGATAAAGTATTGAAAAATCTGAATATGGAAAAAGATATTTTCTGTTCACCGAATGGCATAGCTTTCGTTCGAAAACATATTCGACATGGCATTCTACCGATTATGTTAGAAGAAATACTTTCGACACGTGTCATGGTGAAAAATACGATGAAATTAATCGAACAAAAGTCAACTTTATATAAACTATTAGATGCTCGACAATTATGTTTGAAATTAATTGCTAATGTTACATTTGGTTATACATCGGCTAGTTTTAGTGGACGAATGCCTTGTGTTGAAGTAATTAGATGATAAGAAAAAAAAAGCATAAATTCGAATTTTCTCCTAGGTGGGTGATACAATTGTTCATACAGCTCGTTCAGTGCTCGAACGTGCGATTGAATTCATTAAAAAAAATCCACAATTCGGTGGTCGAGTTGTTTATGGTGATACTGTACGTTGATTTTCGATTGAAAACGTTTAATATATTTGCTTTTCTTCTTCTTCTAGGATTCATTATTTATTCAATTTCCTCATTCGACTCGAGCACAAGCATTTGATCAATCTCATTTACTTGTCAAAGCTTTAAATCAACTTTATCCATCACCAATAAAAATCAAATTCGAAAAAATCTACATGCAAAGTGTTCTGGCATCGAAAAAACGCTACGTTGGCATGGCCTATGAAACACGCGAACAAAAACACGGCAAATTCGATGCCAAAGGTATTGAAACTGTTCGTCGAGATACCTGTGCAATCGTATCGAAAATTCTTCAATATTCATTGAAATTATTATTTCAAACCAAAGATCTAACACGTGTTCGTCTCTACGTTCAATCGGAATGCGAAAAAATTCTCAACAATCAAATTAATCTTCTTGACTTTATCTTTGCTAAAGAATATCGTGGCAAAGGAAAATATCATCAAGCTGCACCCGTACCTGCATTACGTATTGCCATGCAACGAGCACGATTGAATCCACTTGCTGAACCTAATCAAGGCGAACGTGTGCCGTATTTAATTGGCATTCATTCAGACAATCCAAATGCGAATTTAATCGATTGTGTTTGGACGTTGGATAATGTTTTAAAATTCAAATCACAATTCAAATTAAATTCAATGTATTATATTAAAAAACAAATTCTTCCATCGTTGGATCGATGTTTAGCATTGATTGGTGTTAATGTTTTTAAATGGATTGATGAACTGACAAATGAATTGAATTCAATCGATGGACATGCGATAAATGAAAGTAATTTACAAAGAAAACGTTGTATTCTATGTTTACAATTATCAACAACGACAATATGTAATCTTTGTCGAGAAGATAAAAATGATCTTGCTGAATCAATGATTATTTATGAAACAAAAACAAATCAATACGAACAACAACATGCAAATTTACAACGGTTATGTTTAGCGTGTTCGGATAGAATCGATGGATGGTTTCAATGTTCGACAACGGATTGTCCTGTTCGATTTCGTATACATAAAGTGACACAAACAATGCAAAATGCACAGGATATTCGAGCGGCTATTTCTAATGAATATTAAATTCGTTTTTTCTTCTGCTATTTTTTTTTAAACAAGAACATTTTATATATTTTTCGGATGGTTTTCACTCTGATTCATAATCGTTGTTTATAATAGTTTCTAAATCATTACTTGATATACTATTCGATAAATCATCTCGATTGTTTTGTTCTTCATAATTTGGAATCGATGGATTCAATGGTACTTTAGGTACGCGACAAAAAATAAGAGCTACTAAAATACCTAAACCACTAAGTACAATGCCTGCATATAGAGCGGCTCGATAGCCGTCTAATTGCGATCTTCCGTGTGTACCCATTTCACTTTCAATCGTACCGGCTATGCCTAAACCTAATGAAATCGACCAATTGATGGCTGTATTGAGCATACTAGCAGCTACACCTTGTTGATGTTGAGGCATTCGATTACTGATAACTAAAGATGCAGCTGGAAAACTAATATCCATACCAAATGGTGTGAGAATTGTAGCAACGTAAAGACCCCAATAGGTTTGATCAGGTGGTGCTGCAGCAACGAGAATATTGCCAATACAAAAGAAAATCATCGATGCCATTAGAAGATAATGAGCTGGTACACGGCCATACAATTGAGAAACGGCTATTGTTGCAACAAAACCAAAGATAACCAATGGTGTTAACATTGCAGTTGTTACTAATGGTGTTGTCTGACGAATGTTCTCAAGAAATTGAACAATATAATAGATAAATATGCCAAAACTAGACCAACCTAATGCCATACATGCAAGTACACCTGGAAAACCCGGCACTGACCACATCGAAAGTGGCATAATTGGTTCATTTGTTTTCATTTCCACGAAAATAAAAATGACAAAAATAACAATACTAACAGGTAATACGCCGTAAACATATGGTTTGTCCCAACCGGCAACAGGACCTTCATTCCAACAATAAATAAAGAGAATAAGACCGGTGACACCGAAGAAAGCACCGACGATGTCGATTTTACCGGTTGGATGAACTGCAGGTGATAGTTCATGTGGAACAACGAGATACGCGAGAATAGCGAGAAGATAACAAAAAATGGCAAGAGAAAAATGTGCCCAAGCCCATCCGGTATATTTTGCAAAAAGACTTCCAAAAACAGCACCAAGAATAAAACCAGCGGGTGCTGTTGCTCCAAAAATCGAAAATACAATCGATTTTCTCAAACCCATTGGATATGCTCGAGCTAGTAGCGCAACAGCATTTGGCAAGAGCATCGTCGGACCAATACCTTGAAATGCTCGCATTATATGAAAATAGATTCCATTTTTAATAAATCCTGTTACTCCAGTAAAAAAACTAAATATTGAAAACATTAAAAAACCTAAGATAACTAATAATTTATGTCCAAAAACGTCGCCTAATCGTCCTGTTATCATTATAAAAACTCCTACAGTAAGAGAATAAGCAGCTAATGTCCATGGTAATTCAGCTTGATTAATAATACCAATATCATCTCCAATAGCTTTCAATGGCAGTAAAACATTTCCCAATGCAGCTTGAGTTAATAACTGAGCACAAGATAAAACACTTACGTACAATATTTCATGAAACAAACTACTCAAACATGTAGGACGTCGATTAAAACTCATGATTTGTCTTTGTTTCTCTTCTTTTTTTGTCAAAAGAATAAACAGATATTTACACGATTTCTCTCGTCATCATGAGATGAAAGTTCTACACTTATACACACACGAATTGTGTTATCAAGTATGCAAACACATGAGGTCATTTCTTTTTCTTGTTCTTCTTCTTCTTCTCATAGATAAAAGACATTAGAATATCTACTAGTAACTATAAATAAATAATTATGATTTATTAAAAAAAACGAGATTCAAAATAACAATTGCCCAATAAAAAATAGATATGAGAATGATTTCGAAAGTAGTATTGCATAGAAATAATTATTTCGTTAATTCTTCAACAACTTTACGTATTTCATTAGCTAATTCATCAGCTTGAGATTGAGTTGAAGCTTCAGCATAAACACGAACAATATCTTCCGTACCTGACGGTCTTCAAACAAAGAAAACGTTTGATTATAAAAGCAATTTCAACGGCAAAACTTTTCTCACCGAACAAATGCACGACCCGATGGATATTTTGCAACAAGTTCATCGATACGATTTTGCAAATGTTCAGGAGCTGTACAACGTCGTTCAGCATCCGTCGTTTCAATCATTGTTCGATCTCTAACCGCCACTTTCAATTGTCTTTGCGGTAAATCATCATACAAATTCAACCATCCTTCAAGTGTCAAATGTAAAATCGAAAGTATAACTTCAGTTGCTAATAAATCTGCAATAGCATCACCCACAGTTTCATTAATTATATTTATAAATGCACGAATTTGATTCGCAGCTAAACGTTCGTCTAATGTTCGACTAAATTTTTGATAAGAAAATAAATATTTTCATATTTCATAGTGTTTTTTTTACTTTGAATCTTCGATTGCAAGTTTAACTTTATCTTTTAACGTATCACTAAATAACACCTAAATGCATTCGATTATGAAATTTGATATGACATAGAAAACAAAACGAATTCCTACTGTTCCATGTCCGTTCGCTTCGAAATACACGCCAATGTCATAATCAAGAGCTCGATGATGCAAATATTTCACACCAGTCGGTACGCAGGCAACAGGAACTTTCTTTGAAAATAAAAATTTGGCTTTTCATTTTCTCAAAAATAAGAATCAAACCATTTTATTAACAAGATAATCTGTTGAACGACCATTTGCATACGCTGTTTGAACAACTCCAATAGTGACATGATCCGATAGGTTGGCTTCTTTTAATTTCATTGATAAAAATGAAGCGAATAAAACTGAAAATCGATCACCATCAAGAATACGAAATCGACCTTGTTGATCGATAAAAAAGTAAATTAAACGATCGGCATCACCATCAATCGAACAATATTTCGGAAAGTTTGCCAATGGAATACCTTCAGGCGCTTTCTGATACAATTTCACATAATCGGCACCACACTTTATTTAAATAAAAACAAAAATATTCGAATTTTTTTCCTTGAAATTCAACAAAAAAAAACAGAAGATTTACATTTTCATTTAAACGACCTTTGCTACCATTATTAAATATTTCCATAGGTAAATATCCAGCTAGTGTCTTTCGAAAATAAGCTAATTTCTTAGCACCAACACCATTTGCCGCGTCAATAGCAATTGGTTCACATGATTTAGCATTTGGAGTAATCTGTCGAAAAGCAAATAATCAATAAAACGCCTTGTTTTCCTATTTTTTGAACTCAATTTACTTCAAGAATATTTTGAAATGCCGTACATAATTTATCGAAATATCCCGCTTCGTTATAATGTCCGTAGAGACCATGATCATTATAACAACGAACAGCATAGTGAAGTTGAGGTGTTGTCATGAGTTCTATTCGAAGAAAAATTTCGATCAATGATTTGTTTCTCAAATGAAATTCAATTACCAAAATCCATAATTGTCGTATGAAAAGCTTGTGCTGCACGTTTGACAATATTAATTAACATTGGACTACTTCGTCTAGATAAAAATTCAAACATATGAACAAACTTTTTGAAATAATGATTATCCAAAAGCAAACCGAGTATCGTATGCAATGGCTATGATCGAGTCATATTGAGGTTGTATATTGAATTTAGTCATCAATCCTTCTAAATAATTCCATAAGACTTGAATATTATCACTAATTAAATGAACTTTCATAGATTTATTTTTGAATTTTATACTTCGATCAAATTACTCGAGTTTTGACAATTCATTGGCATAAATTTCCCATGCAGGATCAAGCATTTCACCTCGTGGATCGATCAATTTCACACCGTTATCATCTTCGGGATTGTGCGAAGCGGTCACCATCACACCGATACAAGCTAAATTCAATTTTCAAAGAACAACATTCAAACAAATAACTTTGAATTTACATTGTTGAACTTTCGATCGAAATGCAGCTAAGATTCCAACACGAATCATAATCCAATAGAGTGTATCAGCTCGTGCACGAAAACCTGCTGTTCCGTAGCTCATCGAAATACCATCGGGCTTAGGATATTCAAGTAGAAGATGTTCTAATTTCTCTTGAATAATGTGTCCCATTATTCAATCTATAGTGAAAATAAAAATCATCATATAATCAAACTTGTGTCATTAATCTTTAAGCTAATAGAAGAGGACGACAAGAGATTTGTTGTTTGTTTTACTAGATCAACTATTATGTGAGATAGAGGAAAAAGAAAAGATTATTTGGAGGCAACGGTAAATTTCATTGAATATTTAAAATTATTCTCTCCGTTGAGTCCAGCTTCGATTTTATCGCCACGTTTGACTGGTCCAACGCCAGCTGGTGTACCAGTTAAAACTAAATCTCCATGTTCAAGTGTGATGTATTTTGAAATATAAGCGATTAAATCTCCAACTGAAAAAATCATATCACGTGTTTCACCATTCTGTTTCATTTTTCCGTTGACTGTTAGCCAAATATTAACTGATTTTGATAGATTCAATTGTTTCTTATCAATAAAATCTCCGCAAGGACATGATGAATCAAAACCTTTGGCAAGTAACCATGGATGACCTTGTTTTTTCAATTGATCTTGAACATTTCGTTCGGTTAAATCAAGTGCTACGCAATAACCACCGATATTTGCTTCGGCTTGTTCTTTTGTAACATTTTTGCATGTTTTATCGATGATAACACCTAATTCAACTTCATGATGCAATTCATTCCATTCGGATGGAATCTATTTTCATTTGAATACAAAAAGAAGATTATAGATTCGAAATCATGTCTTTGAAATACTTGAATTTGATTTGGTTCGAAAACGAAAGAACTCGATGGTTTCATGAAGAACAATGGTTTCGTTGGGACAGCCTGAATGAAATCATTAGAAATTATTCGTAGATTTAAAAATCTTTTACATTTCCTAATTCTTTTGCATGTTCACTTTAAAAACAAAAAAAAAGATTTCATTTAGAAAGAGAAACATAAAATGAATGAAATTCTTTACGTATAATTACGTCCAATACAAATGATCTTCTTGCAAATTTGACGAAAATTTTTCAAATTACCTGCCATTTCGAATCTTATCTCGATGGTTTCGATAGGAAAAAAGTGTATTGTAATAGTAATCTATGACGAATATAATTCTATTGGTTTACTTATTTACCAATACTCAATTCATTCTTTTACTAACTAACTAACGAAACTATTATTATGAGTGTCGTTGGAGATCGAAAATTCAAACGACTGAAATTATTTATTTGCTAATAGACGAAACATAAGAATAAAACAATCACAAGGAAAAAAAACATTTAAAATGTCTTTATCTTTTCTTTAACATGTGAACTGTGTATAGGTTTATATCGGTCCAGTTCCAATTGTAAATGCGGCTACACAAGAAGCGACACATGCGACTTCAGCAGCTGTGCAGGCTGCGACACAAGCAGGTGCTGCTACTCCACCTGTGAGTAATGCTAAAAAGAAAAGAATGGAAGTTTTAATTTGTACATCGAAACAAAAATATATGTTAATTTACTTGCAAGACCAAAGCCTGCGCTTATGCATGCTGCATATCCTGCTGCACAACCAGCCTCGCATGCAATTAATCCGGCTGCTGCTCCCATTACTCCTGCTTCACAAATCAAGAGTTGAGACGTAAGAAGAAATAAAACGAATAACGCTTTGAATAGCATAGTGCAGTGTAGAAATTATAATGTAATGCGAAATAACAACTGAATAATATTCGAATCGAATTCGTATATTTATAGTCCTTCGTGTAGGTCTTTTCCGACGTCAAAGCCTACTCATTGTTTCACTTGTGAAAAAAAATAAAGTAACAGTCGGATTTTTCCGACACGTATATTTTTGAGCATAGTATTCCAAATGCGTAATTTATCGTGTTTTCATCTTGTATTTCGAATTTTTTTCTCAATGACTCAATCTT
>ERZ778027.503-NODE-503-length-89763-cov-11.704653_pt1 | contig 89763 bp, 118 predicted proteins | sample MGYA00375757_ERZ778027 | MGnify/ENA primary metagenome ERZ778027 (study PRJEB29350, sample SAMN05389817) | bioreactor metagenome | isolation source: Ammonium sulfate bioreactor | place: South Africa: University of Cape Town | collected 2014-02-18 ...
CGACGACGACGGCATTGCCGTCTACTTGTTTATGCTTGTCTCTGACGACGAGCGGAAATCGAATTGCTCGAGAAAATGATAATATCGAATCTGCATTCTCAATTTTGTTTATAAACATCATTGTTAGAAGCAAAGCAAAACAACAACTAAATCAACAGTTATTACTGTTGTTGTGTTTTCATTGCCGTAGAATAATAATGAACATACAAGTTTCAATAAACGACTGATGCCATTTAAAGTTTTGCTCAAAATTACCTGATATATGTTTGTTTTTTTTCTCCTTTCTTCTACAAATATTCTGTTCTAAAAAGAGAAAATATCTAATCAATCATTCAACCGATGTTTGGTCAATATCATTACTCAATTGGTTATTTTTATATCTATAAACTAGGTCGATTATTTCTACATGTTGAGAACATTAAACAGAATGTTCCCAATTTTCTCTCTCTCTCTATTTATCTCTGTAATAAACCAAATGTTGCTTTTTCCTTAATGAAAAGCTTGAAAGTTAAATAAATGTACTTAGTAATAATTAAACTAAGGGCGTGTACGTATATGGTAAGGGCCGGTATTTATATACTTTGGTCGTTTATTGGCAAATAAATATGATTAAAGAAAAAGTCAGAGCTGCAAACAAATATAGCGTATCAACATTAAATGACGTTCGTAGTCATTTAACTATAAAATCCTCCCTCTGCTCGTTCTTTCCTTTTCCTCTCTCTTTTTCTTTTTTTTCACATCATTTTTTTCTATTTCCGGTTTGTTTTAAGATCATATAAACAGTATAAAACGAGTTATCAGCATGACGCATTGATTTTTCAATCGTACAAAGAACAAAAAAAAACGTTCGGATTCTGGATTATTAATTCGATATATTCTATTTGACATGTATTCAATAATACTCAATAGACAGACAGTCAGACAGACAGACAGAAGTGGATTGCATGCTCTAAACTCATCGATCTATTCTCGGTTATCGACGAAATCACAAGTGTCTATGCGTAATGCACTCGAACGGACATCATCTTAACTATATCAAAAATAAAACCAAATAGGCGTACTATTTGTTTTTTGAAGGAAAAAAAAAGATCCGATCTCATTAAATAGAAATTTCCTTTCGATGTCTAGTTTCATTCGAATAATAACATTCAAGCTTCAAAGATTGTTTGTGATCTTGAACTAATTTCTAACTTGACATTTAATTAATAAATATGCATGAGATTAACGGGCAGACTTTCATTCAATGGAATGCTTACGTATATTTGTTCTATTTTGTGTGAGAAAGAAAAGAGAAGCATAACGACGAATCAGTGATAAAGAAATTCTATTCTTTAGACAGATCAAATATTAATTTACGTTTTTCTTTTAGATTGCATCTTTGTCAACGGAAGAAAACAGTTTACAAAAAGAAAAGATGCACTTTGCATTTCGTCTTATGTTTCAAAAATCTATCACTCAGTCAAAACGTGATAATTCAATAAAAAAGATATGAACCGTATTCGTTATGTGAATATATGGAAATTCTATTTTATTTTTATTGAAAAAAGAAAAATCTAAATCTAGAAATGAATGTGAAAGAAAAAAGAAAATTATATAAAAAAATTTCTGGGAAATTTTTGTTTTCTTTTCTTATCGACAATTAAAATTAAGTCTTGTTGGATGAGAATGCGTACGCGTCATTTCAAGTTTTTTCTTCCGTTGTATATCAATTGGAAAACAATTCCAAAATCGAATTGTTTCATCGGCCGACAGACTAACAATTGTATTACCTTTGGGAGACATTATCAATGACAAAATACGTGATGTATGACCTAACGCAAAAAAACAGCGACAACAACGAATAAAAATAACTAATTGATCGACTTTTTTTTTGTTCTTTACCAGGTAACGTATGAGATATCTCTAAAGATGGATAATTCCAAATATGTATGTAATTATTTGGATGGCCTTGTCCTGTAACAATTTGTTTATAGTCACTTGACCAAAGAATTGAGGAAATCTACAAGTACATAATTTTTTTCTGCTCTATTTAATAATAAACATCAGGGTTTTTCAATGTACCTGTGAGTCGGTTTTGACACTTTGCTGACATGTACCATTACTGTTATTCCAAAAACGTAAATAACCATCAGAATGTCCACCACCAGATGCTAAAACTTTTGATCCTTCCCATGGACACCATGCAAGAGCCTAATGAAATAGAAAATTTCCAGATCATTGTTCCTGTCTGTTGTCTGTCTTTGATTTTACTTTGACAGCTGCTCGATGTTCTTTGAAATTCCATAATGGTTTGGTTTTTTTCTCGTGACTATCAACAGGTGGTAAAAGTGACGATGAACCACCACTTGAATACCACTGATGAAAATCCCAGACACAAACACTATTATCATTACTACCACTGGCCAAATATCGACCATTGGGACACCATTTTAATCCACAAACTTCTTGTCGATGATGTTGAAATCTAATTATACATTCTTTTTGACGTACATCATAGACGAGAATATCTCCAGTAGTACGGGTACCACTAAAACAACAACAAATAACATACTTGAAAAGGAATATTCGATTAATCAAACAAAGAAAAACAACGGAAGAAAATTACTAAGTAAATCGTCTATTTATAAAAAGAAAAAGATGAATTAATTTGGCGTGATTTCAATAGACATTGCACTTCCTGTAAATTACTAATTTTTTCAGAGAAATCCTTTCTATTTATTTTTACCAAGCAATTAGATTTTGATTCCATGCCAATGATGGTATTCGATCGTTTTCATCTAAGAGATTTCCTTCGATTAGTTTTCGTTTACATGTCTGCTGTTTGACGTCATAAATGTGAACTTGTTGATACGATGTTCCAACAGCTAGATAAGGTGCTTTCGAATGCCATGAAACACTTGTGATATAAGGTATATGTTCATCTTCATCATCGGTATTTTCATTTAATTGTAATTCAAGTAATTTGGTGACATTATTCGTATTATCATCCCAAAGAAAAACAGAATTCAGTAGAGCTACTGCAATCATATTCGATGATTTGCCCCAATCGATTAGATTTAAATCTAAGAAAGAAATAAAATATGTGAAAGACGAAAAAGTTGATTTACAAAAATCATCGACTAAATCTGGCGCATCGAGTATACGTTCAGGTGTTGAACTGATATGTCGTTCTTTAGATGTCATTGTCAATGTTTCAAGTTGACGAGCAAGTTCACTGGGATCTTGAAGAGAAGAATTTCGATTTTATTTCAATACAATCATTCGTTTGTTTTTTTCTACCCATTAATCTTGGTTGAAGAGTCTTGACGCCAAAATTATAAATTCGTCGATTTTGTGGCATGAAATGTTCTAATAGTTCGAGTGTTTTCTTCGCTGAATTGGTTTGTTTTTGTTCATCAGATTGTTTTCGACTTCGTCGTTGTTGTTTGATTTGTTTTTCATTGGATTCACTTTGAAATTTTTGTGAAACAAACATATCAAGAGCAAAATCACAATCGAGATCAATTCGACGTGGAATATATCTATTCGAATTCGAATAAATCAAAACAAAACAAAAAATAACATGATCGAAATGGTTTTACCGATCACCACGAAGAAGATTTGGTACATCTCGTCGAGACCGAACTGACCATGTTTTCGATTCTTTTTTTATCGAAGAAATAGCTTCATCGGATATAGTTAAATGAGTTTTAATTGACGATGAATTTTGTTCATAATGATGATGATGAGTATCATCATCGTCATCATGAAATGGACTACGAATAATTCGTTTACGAGTATTTAAATCGAATAAACTTAAACCTAAATTCAATAAATATTTTTCGGTGTCGTTTTCTTTTGTTTTTTTTTTACTTCGTTCAAAAGGATATCGTTTAGGTGTAAGCATACCAATATGCGTCATTTTTTGTTTTATTCTTCTACTATTTACTACAACTGTCTCTATTTATATGTCTCGATGAACAAAGGATTCAAAAATGAATGAATCATAATAGTATTTGAATTTTATTGGACAGATCGATCAATATTCGAAAATGTCTCGACATAATCAAGAAATTGAAAAAGAAATTCGAAGAATTGAAGGACAATTACTCGTTGCCAAACAAATCTGTCGAGAAAATGTATGAAATCATTTGTTTTTCTTTTATTATCTCCTTTGTTTTTTAATGAAAATTAGTTAATTGAAATTAATCAATTAAAACAACAACAAGAAAATAATTTTATTCTTCAACAAACGCATCATCTTTTATCTCTTCCATCTCTCGATTCTCCTGAACATGTTCAAACATTTAATAAATTAGTAAATCGAAAACAGTTCACTGTCTCATTTTATTTCAATGTTTTGTTCAGCTTGATTTAATTTATAACGAACAACTAACGTCACTCGATACAACTGTGAAATCACAGTCGCACGATGATAATTCTGCGACAATTCTTCATCAACTTTCATCGAATGTCACTGAACTCGAACGTTTATTCGAATATGCAAAGAATCTATTCACTCAACCGATTCAATCCATTAAAATGTTTAATAGTAAATTTATAATAACTAAGAAAAAAAAACCATTCTTTGTTTTGTGTTTTTCTTAAGCTACAAATTCTCTTCAGGATTTAACGATTGATAATTCAATGACCATCATCAATGATGATCCATCGATCGATCTTATTGATCTTCAAAATCGTATTGAAAACATGCGAACTAAACTCGATTCCCTTTATCATTATGATGATTGTTCGATACAATAGAAGAAGAAGTTTTACACAGTTATATTCATATTTATATAAGATTCATTCTCGACATAAAGCAAATAAAAAACAATGAATTACGTAAAAATTTCTTTTTGTTGATTCGATTGTAAACACTATACATTGGATTTATCAGACACCATACATCTACCAATGTGCGCCATGTATCGACGCAACTTGAGAAAGAAAATCTGAATGGCTGGCGTACAATGGCGTTTCAGATCCTAAATCGTGCCAAAATGCAGTTAATGCATCGCTACCACCGTGAACATTGATTAAAGCTAAATGTTCACGCTTACCATCGTGAAAATTATATGCTAGAAAACCAAGAAGAATTCGTCAATAGATTAGTCAAACAACAGAGAAATTATCCCCTCACCTGTTGTTTCCATCCAACTGTTATCTGTATTTCTAGAAGAGAAACAACAAAAATCATTTCAAATGAACACATAGATCGATTTGTTGTTTGTTGTTCGTACCTTGGATCATCGACATAACCACAGTAGATTCGAATGCCTCCATTTTCAAAAACATCTTTAACTGTTGCTAAGAGATTATGTTTGTCTGTTTCACTCATTTCCGGGAAATTTAATGTTTCTTCATAGAATTCTCGTTGTAATGTATCTGTAACTTTCTCTTTTTTCTCGACCATACCACCTGGTATAGCCAGTTCATGTGTGTCCTTTCGACGAATGCAAACAAATTGTAAAATCGGTTTTTTCGTTGTCTGATGATAAACAACATTGCCATGTTCATCACGTTTCCAACGCGTTACAATCGGATCAGCTGCATGATTTGGACCGAAATGACCCAGATGACCACGCCCTGTTATGCCCGTTCGTCCGCAGGGATTTTGCGGAACACGTCCAACAACTTTATACAGTCCGTGATACGAACGTCGATCACACAGACGATCATCTGAATTCCATGGAATGTTTACATTGGAATCTTGTCTCGGATCTTTATCGACATATTCTTTTGTCGATGTTCGAATTTTTTCCGATGTAAATTCAATTGGTCGATAGTCGAATGAATTTGTCCAACGTACTTGATCATCGGGCACAACCGTTCGCATAACAGCCGGCTGATCTTTTGTACCTGTACGAGTAAATTTTGCGTGAACACAACCATTCGATGATCGTGATGCATCACAATTTTGTCCACAATTTCGACATTTATGATGAATCGGAATACGATTGAAATCCGGTTGATTGATTCGTGTTCCTAAGAAAATATTATGACGAGATAAAAATGCGCCCATATTCAATCGCAAATAAACAGCAAAAGCATTATCTGAAACGAAATAAAAATCTGTTGCATACAATTCTGTAATGTCTGTTTCTATGTATTTTATTTTTTTTTCTTGTTAACGTCACGACGTCATATAAAGCCTACTTTTGATGACGTCAATACCCACTCAGGAAAGGCGAAAAAACGAAAAAGAAAACGAGAGCGATGAAAAGGAAGAAGGTTGGTCTTTGAATATGTATGAAATCGAATATACACGTACAATGATGACTAAAGACCTTCGTTATGACGTTCTAATAACTATTTATAATGCCGCATTGCACTTTTCTTTCTGTCTCGGATGTGTTGGTTAGTTACGGAGAAATAAAAGAAAAACGAGAAAAAAAAACATCACAAAAATGTCTGAAAAATTTTTTCTGTTCTGTCGTTTGAGAAAAGGAAAAATAACGGTTCCATATATTTTTTTTTCTTTTTTATTTGTTTTATATAACTTGTGCATGTTTCTTTTTTTTATCACAGGAGCAAAAAAACAAGAGCAAACTTATGATGATGGACTATTTTATAAGGAAGAAGAAAAAAAAAACGAAAGAAAAGAGATTATTTTCTCAATACTAAACAAAAGAAAAAGAAGAAAAAAAAATATGTATATTTAAGAATGAATTTGAGAGAAATTGAATTGATCTTTTATCGTATAAACACAATATTCGTTCACTGTAATTTGAAAAAAAGAAAAAAGAAAAGATTAATGAGAAGAAAAAGAAATTGTTGTCCTTCTATAATAATCGAATGAATCGATCGTTCGCTCTGGATGTTTTTCTTATTTATTAAACGCTGATACAACTGCCCACATAACATCAACTTTTGAATCATATTTACTACATTCTTGATCAGGATCAAGATCTAATAATTCACGAACGTGTTTCATAGCAACTTCATAATCTTCATCGGATAAAGATGTAAACGCATTTTCCAAGACATCTAAATTTCACAACTCGAGAAATGTTCTCTTCGAAAAACAAAAAAAAATCCTGTTTACCACTAGCATGAGCTAAGTAAATCAATGCTAGTATACGTTTATCCATACGACGTGGATCATTTGGCCAACGTGTTAAAACACTTTCTTGAACTTTTTTGATTAATTTTAATTTATGAACACTATCATTAAGTGGATGTGTTGTCATATCGAACAAGAAGAAATTCTGTTTTTCTGTACTACATATGCCTTTATCAACAAGACTCTTGGCTAAACGTTCACGAACATTACGTAATTGATATTTTAATTTCAATGGATTCCAACATTCACCTGAAATCGAAAGATAAAAATCGATCAAAGTCGAACTCATGTTTCTTCGTTTCATTCATACCACTAAGATATTCAATCCAACTTTGAACTGTTTCTTGTGGTTGTGTTTCTTTGATATGTCGTAGAGCTTCATCGAGTAGAACATCTCCGGTTGCTGTATCATCGAGAAGCATAATTTTTCGACTGCCAAGTGTTCGACGACGAGCGCCTGTTTTTTCTAACTCAACTCGACCGCGAAAACTTAATTCTGTTAAAATACAACCACGTAAACCCGATGAAATGCAATCGTTCCAAAAGGAAGTATAACCCTACGATTAACAACCGAAAAAAAAAACTTGTAAAAAAACAAATTTATCAATGCGAACTTCACGATCTTTCAGGCCAAGTAAAAGTACTTCTTCCATCAATGTCAAACGTGTTTCTTTGTCATCATCATCGCTATCACGTTCATCCGTATTTTTGTTAATTTCATCCCAATCGTTCCAATTCGATTGATTAGTTGATGATTCAGCAAGTGTTCCACTTGAGTTCGTTGTTGTTTGCCGAACAGTACGTCGAGTAACAGTCGTCATCAAAACTTGATTTCAATTTGTGTATTCACAAAGAGAAAAGGCAAGACGAAAAAAAAACAACTATTTCAAATTTGATCTGAAATACAATCGATCAAGGACGAATGGTAAATAAATAGATGCGTTCTCTTATTTTTTTTGTATTTCGAAACAAAAAAAAAGTAAATAAAACCTACGAGAGCATATGACTTGTGATCGATGTTTATTTCGTTCATTTAACAAGTAAATGACAACAGCATGACTCGAATGAGTCATAGGCTGAAAATTTAAATTTATGATATCAATAAAATACAAAATGCAAAAGACAGAGTCTAGAAAAAAAGAAACAGAATGTTTAGCAATAATAATAATCATCATCGTTCTCGAAGCCCGGTGCAATAGGAATTCAGGATTAAAAAAAAATAAAACGACATTATTGGTCAATAACGACATCTGTGGAAAAGAGTTATAATATATATATATATGAATGATAATTATTTTTTCTCCGTTTTGATGTAATTTTCTCAACCTGTTAGCTAATAAACAAATCTAATTTGTCTTTCACATATTGACAATATGTTAACCATTGAATCTGTTCTGAATATTATTGTTCTGACTGCTGCATTTATTGCAATTTTATCAACGATTTTAATAGCATTAGTTGCGTTTATTGTCGATTGTTGTGATTTATCTATTTGAAAGTACATCTGCGTCCGTTGTTCTAAGCCAATTTTCTTTTTTCATGTTCAATACGGAAGCAGGTGAATATGAAATCGATTTTTCGATTGATATACACATTGTTGTCGTCGTCGTCTTCTGTTTTCTCACTTTTATTCTCTGTGGAGAGCAACAAACTCAATTAACTCTAACACATCACCAGGAGATCAATACGTGTGTGTGAAAATGTTATTTTCATTCTCAATTGTCAAGACAAATCATTAGACAATGACAACTTCCGTTCTTAGTTTTGTTTTCGTTTCATATGTGTTACAATGTGAAACCGGATGATGATTCGAAAGAACAAAAACCTATGAATTATAAATAAAAAACAACAGATAATTTCTCGTTTCCTCTCTAACGACTACATCCATCTGCTAACATCGCAATGTTATTTAGCTGTATTGTCATTAGCTCGTTATGACACCTTTTTCTTCTTTTCGATGTCGAACGAAGAAGAAAAAAAAATAGTTGAGCATCTGACGATAAATTCTTTCCTCTCTCTTCTCTCTCTCTCTCTCTTTCTCTTCAATTATGTCAATCGATTGAACGAATATTATATACACACCTGTTCTCACACTCATTCATTCATTCATTCATTTATTCGTTTCACACACACACAAGATCATCGAACTCGAACATGATTCAAATACGTATCGATAATCAACATTCGGCATCAGTCGATATTTTCGTTGGCATATCTCCTTCGAATCAATTGTCAATGTCTCATCCTCCAACATTATCATCATCATCAACACCTATTTCACATGATAATGAACATATCTACGATCGTCTATTCGATCAAAGTCAAATATCAACAATTCGACAATCGAAAATTGTTCGTCAACGATCATCGTCGATAACGAAAAAAAACTACACACTCAAACAAATTCTTGATAATGTCGAACATATTCAACAACAATATGAACAAGTTTTTCATGATCAAAAAACATCATCATGTTTTTTCCCGTTGAAACAATTAACAAAAATACTCAAACATCGAAAAACATTGAAAACAACTAAAACATCTCCGCCAATCTACGAAAAAATCTATTCCAACTCGAAATCACCGTTTACTTTCGGCGGCGAAACTCTTCAATGGATTGCATTACCTCATCCTATCTATGAAAATATGTGAATAATTTTCTTCTTCATGTTTTTCTTTTAGTTAATCATGTGTGTTTTTTTGTTGAAATAAAAATTATCGATTTGATGATGTCATCACAAGCAAGAAACTATGTGAGAAATATTTATATGAAGTGCCAAGAGATACATTTCGTCATGAAACAACAAAGAGAGAGAGAGAAAAAAAACAATTCAAGGACGAATTTATAAAAATTTTGTTTGTTAAAAATCGAAACGAAAAGTAATTGTTGAATAAGATTTTGTGCATTAGGAAAGAGAAGCATGAAGAATGTGTTCTCTTTTGTGATTTCTATTGACAACTGTAATGAATGATTCAGAAAGACGAATTGCATTATTTTATCATAAAAATCAACAAGAATTTGCTGGTAAAATATGTTCATATTTAAAAGAACGAAATTATTCAATTTGGATTGATGTTAAAGATGAATCGTAATTATTTTTTATTTTAATTATAAATGTTTTCGTTTTTTTTTTTTCGTGAATTTAGTCAAAGAGAAATGATGAATGTAGCAGTTTGTATTCTAAGTCCAATGTTCGGATCATCAAAATGTTATGAAAATGATCTTGAATTTATCAAACAGAAACAAATTCCAATTATTGCAATTCGAATTTTACCTAATTGGAAACCATTTGGTTGGCTTCGTATGTTAAATTTGTTATTTTTCATTTTTGAATTTCTATTTGAATTCTAATAGAAAAAATTCTTCAACGTTCACCGACAATCAATTTTTGTGGTTTAAATCCGAAGAATTCTCATGAATATTTTCAAAAATTAGAAAACAAAATCAATTGTTTGCTGGAATCGAATACTCGATTGCAATTATTCGCTGATGAGTCTTTTATTGGTGAGATCGATTCGTCAGTAAACTTTTCTGAATTTATTTTTTTGGCATTTAGAACCATCGAAAGATAAAATTTCGTCATTAGAAAATTTGAATTCAAATTATTCGAAAAAGAAAGCAATTCAATATGTTAATCTTCCATTTGAACATTGTTCAAGTCTGATGATTTGCAATGATGAATATATTTTACTTCATGCCAACCAAACATTTCATTTATTCGACAAGAATTTCAAATTAATTCGTTCGAATAAAACTTCAAAAATCAATGAAAATGATTTAAAAGATTTGAATTGGTGCGATGATTTAAATTCATTTATAATTTTAACTCGAAAAGATGTTTATTTCGTCAATCCATTGACGATTCAATTGAATTTAATTGAGAATTTTAAAATTAAAAATTTTCGTGATGAATATATTTCATGTTCATATTCTAATGAGAGATTTTACTTGATTAAATATCAATATGACACAAAATTTTATTCTCTTGAACAATATCAATTTCCATCGTTTCGTTTTCAAAATAAATTTTCAATTGTTAATTTAATTAAGAAGAATTTTTCGATTCAAAATGGTTTTTCAAATGAACATTTCATTGAAGAAATTCTTTCGATGAAACATTTTCAAAATCGACTTTTAATTCTAATGAAAATTTCGTATCAATGGTTTATTTTTGTATTTGATCTATTCGACCAACCGATTTATTCAACAAGAATACTTGTCGAAGAAAAATCTCGTTTAATCGTATTAAATCCATTGAATCAATTAATTCTTTACAATGAATCTTTATCAAATTCATTTTTACAAATTTCAATTCGCTGTAAAGAAGATCAGCAATTGTATTTTGAAGATTTGTCCAAGGGTTTTATTGATTTTCATGGCCAATTACGTTCTATTGCACTTTGTGGATTAACAAATCTTATTCTTTTAGTTGACCATGCTCTTTTACTCTATAAACTATGATATAAAAATAGAATTAGACGAACAATATGGCACCAATTAATTTGTTTGTTCGATTCTATCAAGGGAAATAAAAATAAACATTTCCATTGAATCGATGGTTGACTGTTGTTAACCAGTTATTTGATCTGCTTTTGACAGATTATTCAAGTATTTTATAATTTTCTTTGACATTTATCATTGGATATGATTATTATAAGATAAAAAGCAGAAAAATAATCTAAAGACGGAGTAAAATTATATCTTTTTTTCTCTTCGCCGACGTTCATGAGAATAATATAAAAAAAGAGTAAACGAAGAAGAAAAAAAGAAAGAAGAAGGAGAAATGAATGGATCCAGTGAAACCTATAGGATTAAAAGAAAAAATAATGATTCATCTATTTCTGTCATTCATTATGTTAACCAACCAACAGTTAGTCGTCGTTTTTTTCTCTCTCTCTCTCTTTCTCTGTTATAGTCGAGCGTTCGGTTTAGTTATCCAAACTTACAAAATAGAACGAGACGAACGAAGATTCTTTTATTATTCTCATTTTCTTCGTATAGATCAGCATCATCTAAATGGAAGGTAAAGACGAAGACGAAGAAGAAGAAGAAGAACACAACTGAAAAGATTTGTTTTCTGTTTTTGTTCGAAGCTTGTCCACGTCTTCCAGCGTTCAATTTCGATTTGAAACTAGCTGTTGAATCGACCAATCTTTGTGAAAAAATACCAAATGTAAAATTAGAAATCTTCATCACACCTCACCTTTCGTGTTTTCTTTAGTACATAACAACAAATTATCAAGATAATGGTGAAAATTTTTCAAATGAATGCGAACAAATTAATTGTCTTCGGCAGGTAACTTGAAAAAAAAACAGACGTTAGTTTATCGAATGAAATGTTGACATTTTGTTTTTCTAAGAATGCAATCAATTGTTCAATAGATGAAAATAGTCTACAATATCTCAAACGTTATTTTGCTCAATTACAATTGCTACGTAATCGATTTCCGATGTTACACGATGGCGAATGTGCTGTTCGATATACTTGGTAGAATGATTAAATTGAAAAGTATCTTTTTAAAGATTGATATTCATGTTTTTATAGGGAAGATGCATATCAAAAAGAAGAGAATACCTATGATGATATTCGATTTGAAGAAACATGTATTTTATATAATATCGGATCTTTATACTCAAGATTAGGTGGAAATGAATCGAGAAAAACTCATGAAGTTTGTTTGTTTTTTAATATTATTTTGATTGATTTAAGAAATTCATTTGTAAAAAAAACTATGGTAGAGTATGAAAAATGCTTGTACATTCTTTCGATATTCAGCTGGATGTTATGAAAAATTACGAGATCAATATACGTCATATTCGTTAGATTTAACACCGGATTTGTTAACATGTCAAATCGATACACTTCTAGTAAAAACTAAAAATCTTGATTTCAAAATTTTTCAATTTATTTCGTTTAGGGACAAGCACATGAAGCTGTTCTCGAAAAATCTCTACTCGATCGACGACCTGCTTCGGTCAATGCTCATCTTGCCATGCAAATATCGGAATATTTTCAAAAAGCCTTGACAACATTGCTTAAATCAGGCATGAGTTCGATTGTTTCAAGACGATTTCGAGTAGGTTCTTGTCAATTAAGCTTAAAATAGTAAAGCTCTTTCCATGCGTGATAAAGGAATGGCGCGTGGCGTTAACCTACAAAACAGCTTATTATCTATCTTTAACTTATTATTTCTGCGGATTAGTTGCTGAAGATTCAAAAAAGCGTGGTGAAGCCGTTTGCTATTATGAAAATGCACTTGAACGTTTAAAAGACGGTTGGAAAAATGCCGAGAAGATCTCTTCAGATCGAACAGCCGTTTACAAAGATGCTCACACATTTACAAATGATATTCTCACTTTCAAGTAGTTTTTTATGATAGTTTTTCAAAGCAAAAACGATCGAACAACTTTAGACACAAAACAATCAAACGTGACAATGACAATGTCTACTTCGAAAAAGTACCGAGCCTATCGAATTTACCAACAATTCAAGGAGTTATTGTTGCTAAACCACAAGCATTCGAATATCATGATCCGAGTGTATCGGGAGATGATATTTTCCAGAAATTAATACCGATGGTAAATCGAATAGAAAAATATTCAAATGTCACAGATTTAAAAAAAACAAGCATTGCTGTTTCATTTTTCAAGGATACACATTTAGCTGCATCGGAATATAGTGAAGAAAAAGCTAAACTTCTACGTGATATTGGTGAATTAATCGAAAATAAAAATCGTGAACTTGAGTAAAACCGACATTTGTTTAATCACAAGAAAATTCGATTGTAGAATTTGTCTTTTTCAAGATCATTTCTAACTTGTTTACAATTAAATCGAATACCACTCAATAACAATTATCTTCAACTTCCTCGAGAATTCATTGATTGTTGTGCAACACTTGCCAATCGTACGAATATGTCTCAAGATCTCAAATCTATCATGCAAGGTAACCAACACCTTCAAAACTTTCGAGCATTCATTCGTCATTTCTCTTTCTCTCTCTTAGTTCTCAATCAACAACATGAAAATACTTTCGAACAATTAACACAATTCGAACAGTTACTCGAAAGTAAATGCGAATCGTTGAAATTAACAAAAGATTATCAAGACATTCAACGAAATACGAAATCTAATCGAGAACTTCTCCTACAAGCCAATGAAAGTAATAAAGAATTAAATCAACATCTCTCGACTATGATCGAACATTTTCAAATACTTCAATTATCTATTGAACAAATCGAAAAACATTTGCCCATCATTTCCGAACTCGAAGGTACGCTAAAAAAAAGAAAAGTCCAATTTTAATATTCGCCTTTTAGACGAGACTAACAAACCGAAATTAGCTCGTTTAGCTTTATTAAACGAAAAAATTCAGACAATGAAAAAACAACGTGAAGTCTTGTTCGGCGATTTTCGAAAGAAAATTCAAGATGATGATATTACAAAACTCGTTCTCATGCAACGACAAGAAAATCATAAAGTAAAGAAAAAGGACGTTTTTTTGGATTTAGACATTTGTTTTTTGTCCGATGTAGAGTTTATTTTCTGAACAATTGAAAAAACATGATGAACTGGTTAATTTAATTAAACAAAATTGTCTTGCACAAGAACATATTCTTCAAGCATTAACTGAAGCTAATGCGGATATCGCAGAAATAAGAACGAAGATTTCAACTGCATATGACAAGTTGTTTTCCAAGAACGAAGAAAAAATTAAAATGAAATTTAGTTTTTCTTTGTTTTAGTCGACAAAATACGATTGGAGAATTGATGAATTCGTGTCAATCATTCGACGATTCAATTGCAAAGGCTAATGAAGGCATTGAATTTTACAAAAAAGTTCGAAGAAGAAGAAATAGCTTTCATTTGAATAGATCAATCGTTTTGTTTTTCAGCAAGCCGAAAAAATCATTTCATTAAATGAACGATTAACAAAATTACAACTGAATGAAGATAAAAAACTGATTGTTGATCATTCAATAGCCAAGCCAGATTTCGATGTATCAACTCCTCGTGATCGTCCACGTTTAATAGATTATTTACCCATTATGAAACCGGATACATGGGCACCAAACAAGTCCGACAACAATCTCTGTCAATCTCCTCAATCAGTACCAACCAAAACCAATAATACTACTCATCAATTTTATCAACCAACGATTCTTTCTGAACAAACTTCACCTTATCATTCAATACCACCATTATCATCATCCTATCCTTACGAACAAAATCTTGTTCGACAGCCACCACCACCACAGATGATCTATCAACCAATGGCACAATCATTCTATCCACCGAATCCGTCCGTTTACTCATATCAAACTGTCAGTGATTCAAATCGTCCAATTGCTCAATCAACGTTACCACCAATGCCAGCTAAATTTGATCCGTATCGTCCACAGCCCGTTGGTGCGTACGACATTCCAAAAATGGCTCAACCAATACTTGTCAATCCACAAGATGTCTATCGTCCAGGTGGTCTGCTTGGAATGAATTCTTATAGTTATGAAACAAATCCCTACGGTCAATGCATTCCGTCATCGTCAAATTCTGCTTCTGTCAATTCATCTTTTGCTAATTTATCAATTAACTCGATGTTAAATCAATAAATAAATAAATATATATATATTTTTTCTCTCTCTCTTTTAAATCAAAATGTTTGAAAAATCTTTGCTAAACTATGATCGATTTCGAGTGTGACATAATATTTTCGAAATTGAGATTTGCTCTCATTCCATTGATAATAATCACCGCGAATCGGTGCATTTACTCTTGTTGAAAAATGTATTTGAAGTAGTGAAGAATTCGTTCGCAGATTTAATTGAAGTGTCGTCAAAAAAATATCGAAGACAAATCTAGGAGATTTTATTAATTGTATAGGAATCGAATGTTTAGCATTTTTCAATTCATTGAAATAGAATTCCAAGAGTTTCACTTCAAGTAGATTATTATTTGCATCAATAAGATTCAATGGATGAAGATATAAACCTAATTGATCCAATTGTTTGTCCTTAATCAAAGAAAAAAAACTATGTGAACTATTCGCGTTTTTTTTTCTTTTGTTATTGTCAACCTGATCTGTATAAGAAATTGATTGTTCTATTTTCAGACAGGATATTTTTAAAGGAACACTACAGAATGAAAGCAAACGTCTCATGCAAGTACGTAATTTCCATTCCTGCGCGGTTGTTAAACGAATATCTGGTTCGATCGAACATAATCCCAACCAAATATGAATCGAATGTGTCTGTGTTACTAGATTATTATTCATTTGCGTATCAGAATTAATCGAATGCCAAGATGTACTTGTTGTATTCGATGAATCTGATATTGTCATACTTAAATCGTCATCGATGATTGTTGATGACGTATTGTCGGTATCAATCGATAGTATACTCATTGAAAAAACAAAACAATAAAAATCGATTATTCTTATTGCGCCGTTTGTTTTATTGACTTATTTTTAAATTTCAGATATCAAATACGAGAGAAAAACAATTACATTCCGATCTGATTGTGACTAGAAGAATATTCGACTGTTATATGCTTACAAGAAACGAAAAGAAACAGAGAGAGAGAGAAAAAGAACGAAAAAAAAATTCGGAAGGTTCGTTCTGCACATAATCTCTTTTTTTTCTCATTCTTTAGTTTTCGTCTACTATTTTCTTATATATATAAGTAAACAACGAATCGATATTTCGTTTCTATTCTCGTATTTTTACAACTATCATCATCATCATCACCGCCACCACCACTATCGAATTATGTCAGTGAATTTCGCGCAAATACTTCAAGATGATCTAATAACGCCTATGGTTCGTAAGACTGCATACGGTCTAGCAACAACTTGTATTCTTGGTGCTGCAGTCTATGCTGGCTATTGTGTAGCTGGGCCAGAAAAACAACTGATTCAACAATATCGTCATCCCGAATTGAATGAGCAAGTAAGTCGAAATGGTGCCACTTTCATTCAAAGAAAAATCTGTTGCAGAAATAAATTTTTTTTATGCAAGCCACACCTGTGTGAAAATGTAGTCGTTTCAACCTTCTGTTGAGTTAAGATTGTCAGGGGATTCGATTTTTGTTCTTTTTGGTCGAATTATTGAGAAAGAATAAATAAGTCATCGGTACACCGTTTTTTCATAATACAAAGTATCGTAAACTATTTTTGAAATCACGAAAAGAGAACGAGAGAGAACACAAACATGAAGGATTTCTTGTTTTTTTCAAAAAGACATCATTGAGAATGTTTTGATTTCATTACTATTGTTTGAAGAGACTTGTTTTGAGGACCGAAAACAAGTCCACTCGACCTTAAAACACTGAAAAGTAACAAATGTGCCCATTCGTTTAGATTGAACGAGTTGTTGAATCATTGAAAATTAATGACGATCAACTTATACAAATTATGCATATTTTGGAAGAAGAAATGTGTGCTGGCCTATCACCATTGACACATTCTCAGGCGCCAGTCAAAATGTTTCCAACTTACGTACGAAATATTCCTAATGGAACCGAAGTTGGACAAGTATTAGCACTTGACTTAGGTGGAACAAATTTTCGTGTGTTACTCATTGATTTACGTGGAAATTCGAGAGTTGAATTAACATCGAAAATATTCGTTATACCACAATCGATTATGATCGGCGATGGAAAACATGTTTGTAGTATTTGAGACGAGATGAGAGAAGATTTTGAAATGTTAATGTTTTTTTTTGTATTTTAGTTATTTCGACATTTAGCTGAATGTTTATATGATTTTATGCAACGAGAAAATCTCTTAAAAACTGAACAAATCTATCCATTAGGTTTTACATTCTCATTTCCTTGTAAACAAGAAGGTCTCGCCTCAGCTCGACTGTCAGCATGGACAAAAGGTTTCAGTTGCGCTGGTGTTGTCAATGAAGATGTTGTTAAACTTCTACAAGATGCAATCAATGAAAAAGTACTGAAATCTATTTCCTATCGACAAAAATGAAAAACTAAATTCTGCTTTTTTTCATCAGGGTATCAGTGCTAAATGTGTTGCCTTAGTCAACGATACCGTTGGAACATTAATGGCTTGTGCTTATAAAGATCCAGCAACAGCCGTTGGACTTATTCTAGGCACAGGTACAAATGCGTGTTATATAGAAAATTTAGATAAAGTTGGTACATGGAATGGTGATCTTGATGATGATGAACCGAGACAAGTGATTATTAATATGGAATGGGGTGCATTTGGTGATAATGGTCGTTTGAATTTAATTCGAACGAAATATGATGAAGAAGTCGATCTATCATCGATCAATCCTGGAAAACAAATGTAAGAAGAAGAAGAAAAACAATACAAACCAGTTATCAGACAACAGAGAAAGGAATGTTGGTTTTTATTTTTAGTTTTGAAAAAATGATTTCGGGAATGTACATGGGAGAAATTGTTCGTTTGATAATACTCGATTTAATGCAGCAAGAATTGCTTTTTCTTGGTCATCGAGATACATACGGCGATTATAAAACGCCACTTTATAATCGAGGAGGTTTTTATACAAAATTTGTTTCGACTGTCGAAACGGATGAAGGCATTCAATTTGCCAATACACGACGTGTACTAGAAGATATTGGCATTCATAATCCTACATACGATGATTGTGCTATTGTTCAACATATCTGTCGACAAGTATCTAAACGTGCTGCTCGATTGGCAGGCGCTGGTACGTACGAATGAATCTTTCACAATAAGAAAACAAGAAAATTTCTCTTCGATTTAGGTCTTGCTGTTCTAATAAATCGAATTGGAAAAAGTGAAATAACCGTTGGTGTCGACGGTTCATTGTATCGATATCATCCGCGTTTCAAACGTAATATGGAACGTTGCATGGAAACATTAGTTGACAAAGATATTAAAGTAAGTTGACATGTGAACATTTATATCGAACAATGAGAATATTTATCGAGCGAGAATTAATTTAATTATTTAGTTTGCTCTTAAAAGTGTTACGGACGCGAGTGGTATAGGTTCTGCTGTCACAGTTGCGGCAGAAAATCGATCACTAAATCAATAATAATTTCTTATATTTCCTTTTTTGTTGTTATTATTATTGTTGTTGTTATCTCATTCATTCTGCATGTAAAAAATTTTCATTATAAAAAACAGTTCGATATCAATAGAATTAATAATAATAAACTCTACTTTTCTTTCTTTTTTGTTCTAGTTCAAATTAAGTCTGTCCGATGATGGTAAGTAATGAAAACATTAGTGAATTGAATGGATATGAATGATGATTTTCTAGGAAGTGGAAAAGGCGCAGCTATGGTCGCTTGTGTGGCTGAAAAGACTCTTTTGGGGAAGACGATAATGCAAAACGAAGAAACGAGTTAAATAGATTATGGAAAAAGAAACTAAAGCTTATTTTTAATCCGATAGAATTCCGTTTTACATTAGCTTTTCAAATGTTGTTATTGAAAACAGTATATGAATAAATTGGATATGTTCTTTTTTATTTTTGATGTACACAGTACTCGTATCGTATTTTTCTCTGCAGAAAAGTATAAAAAATAAAACAGAGAAAATCAAAAGATGCAAAAAAAAGAATAATAATAATAATAATGTCATGAGTCAATTGATTAACCAATTGAACTAGTTACTGAGAGAGTAGTAGTTGTGGTTGTTGAACTAATGGCGAATGTAGGCGCTGTAGCTGTATCTGTATTGGAACCAAGAACTAAAAAATCAATGCATAAGATCTGTGAATAGAAAAAACAATCGGTCGAAACTTACGAATTGGTGAAACATACAAAACCGAGCCAATAATTCGTGTTATAGTCACTGGTGTGTTATTAAAAAGAACAGGAACGTTAGAAAAGTCGAATGAATTTGTCGGAATATTGATTAACTGGTCGTTGGTAGTTGAAGCAACTTTTGTTTGACAACTAGCTGGACAAGTTAATCGATAAATGATGTAAAATTTAATTGTTAAAATAATTTCGTTTCCAGTAGATGATTGCCGTTTTGAAAGAGCTCTAAAAAAACGGTGAAACATGTCCTGTTCAATCTAAAATTTACATTCAATAATACATACAAACGCTTTCGTCGTCGTTGATTAATGTAGTTAATAGATGCATTTGTAATCATCATCTCTTTGACGTGGTTTCCGACGACAATAGATGATAACTAGAAAAACAAAAATTCGTTCGATTCGGAAATATTCAAATGAAACGTACTTTGTCATGAAACATGCTTAGTCCTCCAACATCGACTACACTAGGAATATAACCAGTTAAATTACCACTATTTCTTTTTCGTCGTCCCGTTCCATCTGAACCAAGTGAAAACAACATTACTCCTTCGCTACTTCTAAACGCTTCTAAAAACAGAAAGATATTCTCGTCAAACGTTTAAATTTGTTCTTCAATAATTACTGTCGCTTATTGCTACTGATCGTTCAGCTAAAAACACAGGAATCAATGCTAAAATAACCGTTCCTACAACTAAAACCAACCCAATTCCAATCGCCACAAAGGCTAAAATTGATAAATAACTTGTTTGTTTAGCAGATCTATTCAAAAGAAAAAAAAACTCGAAAAAATATAAAACCACATTTTCAGTTCAGCTAACCGTTCTGCTGATACACCGTATGAATACATTTTCTGTTGATTGTGAGTATGAAAATAAATGAAAATTTTCAAAAAACGAGTCTATTTATACATGGACGATGATTTTTTCCACGAAGTTCGATATCATGACGGACATGATTTACGACAACGAAATATTATTCACAACAATTTCACGGTATAACAAATAAATAATTGTGAAGTAGGAAGTCCATACACGTAGACGTTTTGTTAATTAGTCAATTGTAATTTCAATTATTCCATGTCCTTTTTTTTTATTTCAAACAAAAACAGAAAAACTAACAAAATTTATTTTCGAGTTCGCTTCTTTTTCGAAGCTGTTTGAACTCCTCCGTGTTTTCCAAGTTTTTGTTTCGATCGTCGTGGTTTCGCTTTATTCGTATGATGGCCTTTTTTCAACGCACTTGGAGCTTTTAAATTTTGTAATTTCGACATTTTCTTTGACAACGGAACTTTATTCCTAAAGCAAAAGAGAAAAAAACAGAATTATATTTTGTCCTTTTTCAATATTCAAAATAAATACTTCGGCTTTTCAACTGTCGATTCAGTTGGTTCAACTTCGACATTATTGGTTTGATTCGTTCCCATGAATAAACCAGTTTTACTCACGAATTGATCGTCAATTTCAGCAATTTCGATCGTATGATTTTTCAATTCAACGGTTCGTTTTTTCGTTGCATTTTCTTCCGTGTCCAAAAGGCCTAATTCTTCATGACGTTTTTTCATTTCATCACGTCTCTGCAAGACAAAAAAACAAACAATTTGCAAATAAATCTAAATCAATTATCGTACTTTTTGTCGAAGATTTTTCAGGTCAGTTTTAATTTCATCTTCGAGTTCTTTTTGTGCTCGTTCACGTCGTTCAAGTTTACGTTTATGAAAACCTTTCAAATATTCTCTACGCACGAAAACAAAAATAAACAAATGAAAATATAACATTTGAACGTTACTACTTTCGTGCTTGTTCATTAAACACTAATTGCGTTTTTGTTTGACGATTTTTCTTCGATTTTCGTTGAATTAACAACGACGAACGAGGATTTCCATCATTATCATCATCATTCATCATGATTTGCGAATGCAATTGGTGTCTTTTTAATTATCCATATTTTACCACTGCATTCAATCCATCCATTCAGGGAAGCAAACAAATCGTTTTTTTTCTTCTTCTTCTTCTTCTTCGTTTCGTTTTCTTCTCTTTTCATATATCAGACAGACGGTAGGGCTGTTCGACCGTTGGCGCGTGTGTCCATTAATTAGAAAACGACGACGATTTGATTTCAGTTTGTCTGTTCAGTTCTAGATGTCCATTGAATAATCAGAAAGAAAAAATGATGACAACAACTACTGATGAAATCGATTTTGATATTTCACAATTAAATGATACTTTAATTAATGATCAACAAAAGCAAACATTACTCGATTATATTAATCAATTAAAAACTCAGAAAAATTCAATTCATGAAGAATTCAATCAATTTAAAACATCGACAGGTAGTTAAATAATTCGAAGTTTTTCTTTGAGTTTGATTATTTTGCGTTGAACAGAAAAAAAAACGAATCATATATTTCTTATTATTTCGAAATCTAAGCGAACGAACGATTTTTTTTCTTTTGCTCGTTTTTTATTTATTTATTTTCTTTTCATCATGCTGAACATGTTCAAATCGTAAGTCATCCATCCATATTGTGGATTGATGTACGATTGTTTCGAATTTCTCTTTTTTGAATTTAATCAATTCAGGTTCAAATAAACGTCGACGTAGTACTACTGCTAATAATAATAATAATAATCATTCTACTAAACGTCAAATAGTATCATCGAATGAACAAAATCTTCATTTACAAACAATGTTCGAAACATTGATCTATATTGTTCATGAAATAAATCTCGAACAAATTAAATTAACAACAACTATTAATCAATTAATACAACGTATTAATCAAAATGAATTTTATTTAAATCAACTCAATCAACATATTGAAACATTCTATGAACAATATCATGTACGAAGAAATAAAAAAAAATCGATGATTATTTCATAGAATTTGATTATTTAGAATAAACAAAATACAGATATGAATCTTTCATTGGATGATAATTGTCAACAACCGATTGATATGAGTCGAACAGGAACAAATTTTCAATCGAGTAAAACTGAACGAAAATCTACAATGAATAAAGTAAAATGATTTACATCAACCATTGTCGTTTTCTAATAATTGCAAAACTAAACAAAAGGAATATATCGAACTTGGCGATCCATCAATTGGTCTGTCGTGTCTTGTTTTAAAACGTAAATATGAACAAGTTCGTCGTCGAACTGAATTAGCTTATGTTCACGGTGAAAAACGTGCTATCGGTCGTTTATTAACATTTCTTATTCGACAATTTTTTTCTAATGAAGAACTACGTCATGCATCATTAGATGGTCGTGTACGTAATACTCAAGCATTGGCACAAGATCGAATGAAAATTATTGATGAACATTTACAAACTATCTTCGGTCTTGATTATAATCTTTATCGTTTAACAAAAGATTGTGCCGAACAAGTCAATGTTGTTTGTCGACATGCAAGAAATCCGAAGAATTTCTATGAAAATTCAACGAAAATCGATGATAATCAATTGGATAATTACGAATCTTTTCAAGAAGAACTATTCATTCAAGCTAATGGTGATAAACGAACAGCAATAATATGTATATATATATGCATTATCTATTTTTGTTTTCAATCTAGGTTTACCATACAAAATCGATTGAACAGTGTGTTTGTTCTCTGTCAAAAAATAGGAAAAAAAACTACTTCTGTTCTGTTTTCATTCATTCATTCGTTCGTTCGCTTAGAGAAAAAAAAAGAGAGAATCTTATTGTGTTTTGATTTGATTTTGGATGTTGTTGAGCTTGTTTGATTGTCTATTTAGAACAACGTTTTCATCAATTATCACAAGAATATGAAAGTGTTCGAAATGAAGTTGTTCAACAACGACAAATAGAAAATCAATTTAAACAAGATAACGATCTATCGAAAACAACAGTCAATGAACTCGAAAAACAATTAGCAAATTTAAAACAAAATGAACAGCAACTACAAACGAAACTTGTGAGATGAAAATATTCGATTTCAATTTTACTATTATGATTATTATTTAGGAAGCAACATTGGAACAAGTTCGACAATTAACAACCGAACGTGAACAATTGAGAAATGCAATTCACGATAAAGATGCACAAATACATGCTTTACAAAGTACGCAAAATACGTCAATAAGCTCAATTGATTTTCGATTTTCTTCTTTGCAGAACAACGTGACACATTAGAAGAAGAAAATCGTCAAGTTCATCAAACAAATACATCGACTATCACACGATTACAAGAACTTGAAAATACAAGTTCACAACTTCAAGTCAGTTCGATTTCATTGTCGGATCTTCGATCATTTCGATTCTTGTTTAGAGTTTGGAAAATCTTTGGAATAAAGAACGACAATTGTATGCTGAGCAAATTCAAACGTTTGAACAATCTTTAATCGAAAGCAAAAAGAAAGCAATCGATCAAGAAACGAAAATCATGCAATTGACTGTACAATTAGAATCGAGTGATGGACAATTTCAAGCTCAAGTTTGTTCTCATCAACAAAAAACAAAGATAATCAATGATGATGATGATTTTAGAAACGTTCGTTTGATTCAAGTATCGAAGAAAAAAATCAATCAATTCTCAATCTCGATCGACAATTAAGGGAAAAAATCCAAAAAACTGAACAAGTAAAAACGACGAAACTATTTCTTGTGAGGAAAAAAAAAACCTTTTCTGTAGCTTCAACTTGAACTTCAACGTATCAATCGCCAACATGAAAGTCAACAATCCACATCCGAAAAAACGATTCAATCACTTCGAGTTTGTTGTTCGCCATTCATCGTCATTTATCGTTCTTTCACATTTCAATTTTAGACTCAAATCGATGAGTTAACAAAGAAAATGACTTCACTCACCGAACAATTCGATGAACAGAAACAAAATCTAGCGAAAGTCACAACCGAACGAGATGTTCTCAAAAATGATATTCGAACATCGACAGAAACGAATGAAAAACTAACAACAGAAAATGGTAGATAGAACAAACAAAAAGACAAGAGTTACCATTCCTTTGTTTCATTTCGTTTTCAGAACAAACAATTCGTCGTCTACAAGATGAATTAGATAATACAACTCAATTACTCGAATCGATTCGTAGCAAAGGTAAAACATGTCAAATGAAATCGAAAATCAGCCGTCTTTTTGACTTGTCTAGGTGCGGATTTAACTCAACTAACGAATTTTCTCGACGGTACATTGAGTCATATTCGTTCAACTGAAAGTCCTTCAACATCAGCGAACATCGCTGTAGGAATTGCTAAATTCTCATGTCTATCGACACTTTTTTCTTCTTCGTAGAATTGTTCGGAATGTCGACAATTGAAGAGTGCTTTAGTTTTGGAACTAACAGGCAAAGAACGTTTTCGATTTGGTTATGAACAATTGTCTTCAGTAAAATTATCTTTTTTTCATTTTTAATTCTCTATTTTATTTTATTTTTGTTTTTGAATTTAGATGATAAAAGAAGCTGCACCAATACTTCGTCGACAAAAACAAGATTACGAAGCATCATTTGAAGTCATTGCTAAATTAACAAGTGAACTCAACGAAGCACGAAAGGTACAATCATATTTATCAATCGAATAAATAAATTTGTTTTCAGGAACTATCGGATTTAAATCAATTGTCCGGTGAAAGTATTGAAAATTATCGATACATTCAACGAGAAAAAGAATTTTTAATGAATGATAATAAATCTCTTGCAACTCAAGTCTGTTAACTAAAGAAATTTTTCATTAGAAAAAAACAACAACAACTGTTTAGATTCAAGTTCTTCTTTCGGAAATCGAAGAATTACGTACTGGTAAACGTCCAAGTACCTCCGATTATTCGAGTGAAATCGATCCTAATCAACAAGTTCCATTGACATTTCGGTAGTTTAGTCAGATAATCTTTTGTTTTCAAATCGAATTTTTAATTTCTCGTAGAAATGTTGTTGAACTTCAACATGTCAATCAAAAATTAGATAAATTAGTTCGTGAAATGCGTGCACAAAATGAAAATAATGATGAAGATTTAAATCGTAAACGTTTCGATGAATTAAAAAAAGAACATCAACAACAACAAGAAAAATTCAAAGAAACAAAAAATCAACTCGAATCACTCGAAACTCAAGTACGACAAAAACGCATCAAACAATTCCTTCATTCATCGATTTCATTTAGATGAATTCATTGATTCAAGAACGAGATTTTCTTCGATTGTTAGTCTCACGTTCATCATCATCACAAAATGTATGTTTACATTTCAATGAGAACCTCCGATTTCTTTTTATTTTATAGACGCCAGTCAATAATCAATCAGTTGATGTACATCAAGTTGAAAATCTTCGTGATCAAATCAATCGTTTACAAGAAAAAAATGATGTTCTCACGAAGAAAAATACTCAATTAACTAATGAAAAAGATGAAAATCTTCGAACTTCAAATGAAAAAGTTCGTTCGATTCAATACGAACTTCTAACAGCTCGTACCGAAATTGAACAAGCAAATGAAAAGGTTCGTTCGATTCTATTTTGCACTATCAATTCGAATCTTATTCGCTTTTAGTTAACACTCATCAATGAAGAATTAGCTACAAATCGTTTGACTGTTGCTTCACTTCGAACTGAAATCAATAGTTGGCAAGAACGACATTCGATGTTAGTACAAATTCGTAATAAACAAGAACAACAATATTTCAATGTTCTTACTGTAAGAAGATTGTTTTTCGTCTTGAATAAAAGAAACTATTATTTAATAGGAATTACGACAATTGAAAGACGAAAAGACTCAATTAGATTGCCGATTGAATACATTAGAAAACGAGAAGAAATTCGATTCAATTAAATACGAACAGATCGAAAGTGAACGTCAATTACTTCGAAATGAAATAACAAAAAACGAGCAAATACAACCTGTTATTGAAAAACTTCAAGTACAAAATTCAATTTCTATATCAATGATGATTTTCCTTCTCGATTTTATTAGACATTAGCTGAGAGTACAAAAGAAAAAACAAAACTTATGTTCGAAACAAAAATCAACGATCTTGTTACGGAAACTAATGTTCTCAATCAACGTATCGAACAGAATGAACGTGAAAAAGAACTCATCGAACGTCAATATCAAACACGTCTCGATGAATTAACACAGAATTTCAATCAAGAAAAAGCTCTTCATCAAGAACATCGAACGAAATTTGTCCAAGAAAAAGACAAAGCCGAACAATTGCAGAAAAAAGTAAAATCAAAATTCGATCTCGTTCATTCAATTCATCGTTTCATTTTCAGTTAAATGACATCGAAAATCGATTGAACTCGAATACCACACAAAAAACAGGTTCGATTTCGATGTTCGTTTGAATCAATTCGATTTTTCTTTTGTTCTCTTAGATTTTGAACAACAATTAGGAGATTATGAAAAAGAATTGAAGATGCTTCGAGTTAAACTTGATGCTGCAAATAAGGAACTAGAATGTAACACAATCATCTTTTGGAAATTGTTGAAATAAATCTTTGATTTTTTTTTTATTAGTAAAACAAACACTCATTCAATCGAGTGTGGAAAATGAAAATCAATTAAATCTCAATAGACAGAAGACAATTGAAGAATTAGAAAAATCGAAACAAGTGGGCAAATTCAGGATTGATTTTTTCTCAAAACGGAAAATTTCTTCTAGGAAACGACACAAAAATTAACTGAACAACAAAATAAAATATCTCAGTTAACTCAAGGTATAGTCAAAACAAAAAGATTGACTTGATTTATTTGAATATTTGCAGAACTTCTCAATGCTCAAACAACAATAAGTGAATACGAAGAAAATCTCCGTTCGAATACAGATCGTATTCAAACATTAACTGCGCAATATCAAACTGAGGTAAATCAATGAAATTCGTACAAATTTTACTTCATTATTTTAAATCAACAGATTGAACAATTAACCGCAGAAAAATCACAACTATCTCAACAATTCGAACAGATTACCAGTGACAATGAACAGTTAAAAGAACGACTAGCACAGGTAAAAATAGTCCCGTGACTAATTTCGACGTATATATATATTCATTTCTAGTTGGAATCAACATACGAACAGCAACAATTAACACTTGACGAGTCTGAAGCTCGTTTGAATTCTCTTCTCGAACAGAATTCATCCTACGAAGCAGCTAATCAACGTTGTCTCGAAGATATTCAACAATATGAATTAACAATCATTCAAAAAGATGACACAATTCGAAATCAACAAGATCTTTTCAATCAAACTGAACAACGTTACGCTGAACTCGAACAAAAACATCGCGATCAACATGAATTAATGGTTAAATTATCAACACATCTAGCTGCTAAAGAAAGTGAATCACAAAATACAATATTGACAACAACAACAACAAATGAATCAAATGTTAATGAAACATGGAATACGATTCTATCGATGAATAATTATCTTCGTGTTGAAAATACACGTTTAGTTGATGATCTCGAACGTACACGATTGGAGAATGCACAATTAAATGAACGTTCTCAAACGATTGAACAAGATAATCTAACAAATCAACAAACTATTGATGAATTGAAATTGAAAAATCAATCATTAGAACATCTACAAGCTCAATATGATCAAGATCAAGAACGAATACAAAATCTTCAAGAGAAAAATGTTCTTTTAGAACAAGAAAAAGATAATCTTCGACAGAATAATGATAATTTTCAATTGAATATCAATCAATTAAATGATCAGAAAAATCGACTCAATCAACAAATTCAACAAGCTGAAACGAAAGGCAAAGCTAGTGAAGAACAATTAATGATTAAAACAACTGAAATCGAAGATCTTAAAATGAAACTAACAAAACTTGAAGCAGAAAATCAAGAATTAAAACAAATGACAACTAGAGTAAATAATCAGCAACAAAAAACCCAATAACATGCTTGCTTCACTATCTTCTTTTTCACGCTTAGCTTCGACAGATTGCGATTAAATATCGTGATTCTGCTGCAAATGCTTCAACTCCAACAGCAGCTACTTCTGCCACACCTACATCTACTGCTACTCCCGCAGAAGATCTACTAACAACTAGTACAACTGAATCATCAGCTGTATGTTTGTTTGACTGATTTGAATCTTAAAAGATGACGTTGTTTTTCATTTTTAGAATCGAACATTGCCTGTTGATATAACTGAGAAAATGGGTAAACTTCGTGAAGCTCTCATGGCTGCTCGAACGAACATGTCGACACAACAACAACGTCTCACACAAATGACAACTGAATTAGCTCGAGTTAAACAAAGTCGTATTTCTACAGATTTGACTGGTGAATTACATTCGATTGTTTTAGTCACACAGTTTACTTCTTGTTCTTTTAGAAGCACATGCAACTATCGAAAGTATTCGACAAGTTTATGAAACTGAAATCAATGAACTCAAACAGATCATTCAATTGTTCAAAAGTACAGATGTCGATGAACAAACGGGCGAAGTTCATCGTTTGAAAAAACGAATTGATGAATTGCAAGCAAATAATAAACCAACCACAACTGTATCCGAAGATGTCACATTGAAACCACCAGTTCGAACACAAGCATTTGCTCCTCATACTACACAGTTGGTTTCATTTTTTTCTTTCAAATATTTTATTCACGAACATTTTCTAGGGAACCTGTGATATCACGTGTAGTACCAATGGCACCGGCAACTGGTCGTCAGATTGGCGTAGCAACGCCGATGACAGCATCGGCAACAGCTACAACAACAAGTACGCCTCTTTGGACAGCAGGAACAACAACAGCAGCAACACCGACACCAGCAGCGCCCGAAGCCAACAGTGCTCGTATGTGATTCATTTTAGTTTGTCGATTTGATGAAATCTTTGGTTTGATATGTAAATAGAAACAACGACATCAGTTGATCATCCGACAACGCAGATCAGTACACCAGCTGGTGTAAATTTGTTAATGAAACGTACGAGAACCGATGATGGAGAACAGAGGTAATTTTAAAAAAAAAGAAATTACCCTGTGATATTTTATTGAGATCTTCAATAGATCGATGGAATCGACTGTGAAACGAACACGACCTGAAACTGAAGTAATTAATAACAAAAAGATTATGAATCGAAATCGAATCGATTGTTTTTTTTTATTAGACTCCACCATTGATTGCGCATGTTGAACCACAAGTTCGTGAACAGCAAACGCCAGTTCAAGTAATATCAAGTTGATTATCTGTTCAATGAATTATTTTCATTTTATAGGAAACAACAACACAAACAGCCGAGCCAGTAGAAACAAGTAAAAATTCATCGACTTTATTTCCAAATATACAAAAAAAAACTTCAATTTTTTTCAGATGTTACCGATACACCACGAACCGATGTCGTACCAGTATGATTGAGATATTATCTCGAAAATGTCGAACTGATTTTTCTTGTTTAGATATCGACTGAATCTGAAGGCATACCGTCCACAACTGAAGGAGCATCTTCATCTGAACCATGTAAATAAGCTCATTTTTTGCCCTTTTATTTTATCTAAAGATTCATTTTAGCCAATGAGTCAGATACTCGTGCTAATATTCCATCAACAGTTCCCGTAACAAATACTGAAACAACATCGACAACAACAATCACAACGGCTTCGGTAGCAACAACAGCTGAACAATCATCGGCTGAACCACGTCGTGGTGATATTCTACCGATTGTCTACGATGTACAGACAATACCAACAATTGGAAGTGGACCATCGACACAACCCATTCGAGGCGGTGTTGGTCGAACACGACCATCGATGAATAGTAAATTTCAATTATAAATGTAAACATAATTTAAGTATTGTTTTCAGTTGCAGGTGTTCGACGTCCGTGGACAGCACGAGGTCCAGGTGGTGGCCGAGGCGGTCTTGGTGGTCGTGGTGCTGGTGGTACTGGTCCACCACCTCGTCAATAGACTAATATTGATTTCCTCTTCCTTTCTTTCTTTCTCTCTCTCTTTTTGATTGTGTTCTGATGTCAAAATGTATAATCTATTGTATGTGTATGAAAAACAAAACAGCAAATTCTCTCATTCTGTTCTATTTTTCAGTTTGATTATTAATTATTATCATATCTAGATATTCTACATTTCAAATTCCAGGAAAAAAAAGGATTAAATAAACAATTATCTTAGACTGAAATTTAAAAAAAACAATCAACATACTACTACTTCACTTGTTTTTATTCTTTTTTGTTGTATGTAGAAAGAAGACAAAGAAAAAAGTAATGAAGGGAAAACGGCTAGGACATGTATATGATCAAAGAAACTAAACGATAGCGTTTGAAATATAGCTATCGCTTGAGGAATACAGCAAAAGGATGTCTATGAATTAAAGTTTATTCTATTTGCTTGGAACACCAGTCGCATCTTCATATTTTGAACCAGGAAAATCTTCATTACCAATAAGATGATAAGGAGCTTTGAGGGTGGCACCTGATTGTTTAATAATAACTGCTCGAAGATAAACATACGAAGCAATAATTGAAACAACACCAGCGATTAAGATTTTGTTGTAATGAGCTTGTTGTTGTGCATTAGCTTCTTGCCAGCTACCTTCAGGTTTTGGCAACCAATCGAGTGTAGCTTTGTGTTGCCACAAACGTTCGTAGAGTGTTTGATAGGGATCATGATGATGATGTCCATGATCATGGTGATCGGCAGCACCATGTGAACCATGTTGTACTGAACTACTACCATATCGATGTGATTCAGTCGCACGAATGGCATTTTGAAGTAGAACACGTTTAGCAACAAATGTTGCATTGGGTTTAATGAAACGTGCTAGCATTGTTCAAATAACAATAGATCTAAAATGATCAAAAAAATCTAGTAGTAGGCTTTTTTTCTTTTGTTCTTGTAAAATGTCTGTCTTGTTTTTCTTTTCGTCATGTTGCCGATAAACATATCGACTTTTGAAATAAACCAATCGTAAGAAGAACAGATAGCGTTAGTATCGATGCATGTAGCCAACGCGATGATGTTTATTTGTTTATTCGATCTTATTGCTTGATTCTATTTTACCATTGAAAATAGGAACTTTCTCTCTCGCTTACAATTTGAATACATAGCGAGCTCTATCCAATAGACAAATATCTTTTCATTGATTGCGAAAGTCTGGTGAAATGTACTCAATTAGATATTTATTTCGTTGATTTTTAGAACATAATAACTAGATATCTTTTATTCATGTCAAGTTCTAATACAAGCCAAAGACGTTTATTTAAAGATCTACAAAAAATTCAAACCGAAGAATTGCCAGGTTAACAACGAACAATAACAATAAACGTTGTTTGAATTGATTCGTTGTTGTTTTCTTCTAGGTATCAATGCAACGCCTGTTGACGATGATATGCGTGTATGGAATGCACTAATCGATGGACCTGTTGATACTTGCTATGAAGATGGTCTATTTACACTTCGACTCGAATTTTCAGAAACATATCCATTGACACCACCCAATGTTCGATTTACTTGTAAAATGTTTCATCCAAATGGTAAAAAAACAAAACGAATTTGAAAAACAATGAAAATTGATTGAATGTTTTGATTTGTTTAGTTTATGCTGATGGTAGCATATGTTTGGATATTTTACAACGAAATTGGAGTCCAACATATGATGTTTGTGCTATTCTAACATCGATACGTTCGTTATTAAATGATCCCAATCCGAATTCACCGGCAAATAATGAAGCCGCCAGATTATTCGTCGAAAATCGTCGTTTATATGAATCAAAAGTTCGTAAATTAGTTGAAGAATCCATATTAGTTGATCAGATAACTAATGATTTAAAACTAACTGATGATCAATCACAATCAAATGAAAAAGCATCTAATGAATGAAGCAAAGCAACAGCAACAATAACAACAACAATAACAACAACCACAACAACAAAATTATAAAAAATCAATTTTTTTTCTTCTTCAGTTCTTTTTTTTGTTCATTTTCTCTCGGTCCTCCTCTTTGTCTTGACTCTCATTTATTCAATTTCACAGTCGTTTTTTTTCTGTCTTTGATGAATATTATTAACAAACAAACAAACAAACAAACACATGATTCATTTATTCTAGATGTAAACTCTTCTACACATGTAAAGCCTGCCTCAGTGATAAATACGAGTAGACATCATCATCATCATCATGCCGACACGTTCAGTTAATCAACCAATAATATCCACTAATAATAACAACAACAACAATAACAATAATAATGATAATATTTCATATCAAACAAACAATTATAATGCTGAACAAACGTCATATATTGGTAAAATTTTAACAATCAATCAATATCAAGTTATTGTCGATGATGTACTTGGTCAAGGAGGTTTTGCATTAGTCTTTCTTGTTCGTTCATTAACTAATCAACAACGTTATGCATTAAAACGAATGTATGTTAATAACGAACGAGATCTAACTGTTTGCCAACGTGAAATAGCTATTTTAAAAGAATTTTCAAATCAAACACATATTGTCAAATATATTGATTCATCAATACAACGTTTATCACCAACGAATTCAACAAAAAAACGTGAGAATAAAAACAATAATGACGATGATGATCATGACGATGACGAAGATGATGTTATCTATGAAATACTCTTATTAACAGAATACTGTTCGAATGGTTCGTTGATTGTAAGTGAATCAATTTTGAAATGACATTTTAATATTTAATGATTTCTATGTAGAATCGTTTGAACGAACAACGTCAAAATGGTATTTCATTAACCGAACGTCAAATTCTTCGCATATTTGCTGATCTATGTCAAGCTGTCAGTTGTTTACATTTTCGTCGTCCACAACCGATCTTACATCGTGATATTAAACTTGAAAATATTCTTCTTGATTCACATCAATCGATCGTTCTCTGTGATTTTGGTTCAGCAATTTATTTAACTATAAGTAATCAAAATCATAACTATCAACAATATCAAACAGAACAATTAACAACGAAAATAATTCAACAAATCGAAGAAGACATTCAACGTTATACAACATTATCTTATCGTGCACCGGAATTCATTGATTTGTATAGTCGATTGCCGATTACGCTGAAAGTCGATATTTGGGCAATGGGCTGTTTATTATACAAATTAATGTACAATCAAATGCCATTTGGTGATAGTATTTTAGCTATACAAAATGGTACATTCGTTCTTCCAGATGAAATGTCACAAATTTATAGTAAAGAATTAAATCTTCTTCTGAGATACATCCTAGAAATTGACATTCAAAAACGGCCCGACATTTGGCAAGTGTCTTATTTAACGTATAAATTACTTGGCATGGAATGTCCGATTGTCAATCGATTCAATTCGAAACAACCCGATCTAAGTACACTGACAGTTCCGTTAACCGAAAGTGAATCACGTCATCAACGTGCTCTTGCATTAGCAAATGCAAAATCATCATCATCAACAACAACAACAACATCGGCAGCTAACATTTCAGATGAATCAACGTCTATTGGTACAGCAGTCAATCCGCGAGAACGTCCTCGCGGTATCGCAGCACCACCTGGTTCGTTGATTAATTTTGCTCAATCGACACAACAGAAAACAACTGTTGTACCACCACCACCACCGCCACCATCGACGAATGTCTCTTCTCAATCGAATCAACAACGATCAGGTTCGACAGCACAGTCACTATTCGACGATGATTTCTCTCAATATCCATCACAACATGCTCTTAGTCTAACCAACATTCCAAATCCTCATGTTCTCACACCGAAATCGGACTCGAATGTTTCACGTGCTCGTCCGTCGCCGCCATCTGTTCTTCAACCTCAACAACTCTTTCCGCCTCCACCGTCGTCTATGCAAACTAATTCATCACATCGTCGTAGTGCTTCACAAACAATGAGTCCACCAGCAACAACAACAACAACAACAAATAATTCATCGTATTTTCCTCCTGTTTCATCAACAGAATCGAATTTAGCACATGAACGTCGTCATTCAATTGATTCATCAGTTAAACAACAGATTCTTTTCATTGGTGAAGCATCATCCGATGACGATGAAGATGCTCGAGCATTGGAAAGTAATTTAAATAAATTAAAAATCTACAATCATTCAACAGAAAATGTCAAATCAAGAGAAAGTCTTATTCTCAATGAAGATGATCGTTTATTTGCTAAAACATATACAATTAATTCACAATTGAAATCGGATGATGAGCAAAGTTCGTCATCGATATCCGATGATAATACGAACGAAACAAATCAAGTAAAAATGATACAATGATAAAAAAAAACTATCAACGAATTTCTTTTTTTCTTTCTTTATTCAAAAAAAAATAGAAAACAAAGAAAAAAGTTCAATCAGCACTGACACCATTGCGTACAAATGATGAAACAGAAAAAGTGACTTCATCACCAAGTACAACCAATAAAAATCTTGTTCAACGTTTAATTGAACGTTGTTCACTTCAACAATCCGACGATTCAACATTAACATCAACACCATACAAACGTAAAGATTCATTGACATTATCGAACGAAAATCCAATACTTATCGGTGATCATTCCGATGATGATTCCGATTCCGATTCGGATTATGATAATCAAAATTCAAATTATAATCATGATAATCATCATACAGCTGGTTTCGATCAATTAATCAATGAAGATTCGGATAATGATGAAGAAAATACATCGATCAATCGAATTCATACAACTAAATCAAATGTAACCAGTAGTCTGTTTACAAGTTCACGACATAAAGAACAGCAATACGAAAATTTTCAAGATTCTGATGATGACGATGAAAATAGTACGAATTCATCGACAATCAACAAAACATCATCAAGTAAATAATTTGAATTTAAATCAATTTAAACAAAAAATCATTGACTTGAGATAATTGAAACAAATGAATTTTTGTAGAGGATATAACGTGGTTCTAGCAAAAGTAAAGTTCTCTCCACTAATGTCTACTCTCTTGATTCTTACACATTTAAAGCTTTTATTCTATTCAACCATATCGACATCGATTTTATTTTCTTTTCTCATTTATTTTCTATTCATTTTCGTTTTCGAATTCTTTAGATCCAACAACAAAATTATTTAATCTCTTTTCAACTAATTCGAAAACACATCCGTCAAATGACTGCCAACGTTTATTTAATGAGCATAATAATCAAATAAATACATCATCATCATCATCAACAACAAACAATGATAATCCATTTCTTCATGCACCTTTTCACTATACACATCGATCGCCGACACAAAAACAGCCCACACAACAAACAACTACATCTAATACAACATTCGATCCGACGAGTATCGTTGTTGGAAAAAGACTTAGTGCATTTGCGCCCTATCATCGACAAGAATTAGCATCAGGTTTATATCTATGAAAAATAAATAAAATATTTTCGAAATCAATTGTTTGTTTGTTTTCTTTAGTTGATTCGAATACAAATATATCAAAAATACCTCATTCAGAATCCTATCCTCCCGGTATAAATAACACTAATAACAATAATAATACAAATAATAATGTGAATTCAACGAATCAATCAACAATATCAAAAGATGTTTTCACAAATGCCCCATTTAAAAACAAAGTATCATCTAAACCACAACAACTACAGCAACAACAACAGCCAACAAATACAACAAAACTCAACGCTATATCTCCTTCGTCTTCTCGTTCGACGTCTTCCTCGAATTCTCAATTAATTGATTTCACTGTTACTTCTTCTTCTCAGTCAAACAACGAGCCAATAATTCGATTGTCACCTTCACGTCGACATGTTGGTTCAGCTGGTTTAGCCACACATTTCAGTACTTTGGCAAGTACAAATACAACTAATGATACTTATTATTTTCATTCCGATCGTTATGCAAACGATGGACATTCGTCAAGTGAAGAATTAACTTCATCATCTTCATCGTCACGTAAACGTACGAATAAGAAAAAATCTTTCAATCAAATATCAACATCATCGGGCAATGATTCTCAACAACATGCATATGCAAATCTTTCGTTTAATGATGCAATTGTCGATGAATTACTTTAAAGCTTATGTTCCTTTTTTTCTCCCGGTGATTAACCCTCTCACCATCATTCCATCGTCTGTTGATTCCACCCATATCTTCTCTTCTTGGGCGCATATCTATATATATAAATATATTCATGTGTATAAATATTTCTTGATCTTCTTTCTTTTCTCTGTGTTCTATTCTATATCTATTTATTCTTTTATGATCTCGATTTCAAACGTAAATAAAAAAAACAAACAAACAAGCGATTCACGAATATGCTGATTTCGTTCTTCTTTTCTTTTTTTTTTAATTTAAGATGAGAATACATTTGAAACAAAGTGTTATCCTAGTTGTCGGTGTTGTTTGCTTGTTCATTGGATTCTATGCATGGAATTGGTGGACGAATTATGTAGTTTTGAAATAATTCGGAATAAAGAGATGCTCATTTCGATTTTATTTAGAAATTAATTCTCAATCATTATACTCATGCAACATCGAAGATGAATTTCAATGATTTAGAACGAGTTCTTTCATCGGATGAAAGTAGTAATTCAATCTCGAAATGTCAATACTTTGCTCAAGGAAAACAGGCCATTGCTGTCGATAGTAAAGGTAGATAGAATATATTAAAAGCGAGAGAAAATTTCATTATCAATATTGACAAAATAGAAAATGATAAAACAAGAAAAAGTGAAACTTTCATTTCCGTTCCATTAAATAATTAGAAAAAAAAATATTCTATTTCATTTAACAAGTTTTTTTTCTCTCTTTCGGCGTAGGTTACATCTGTGAACGACGTCATTTAGAAAAAACAAGTGAATGTTGTGACACAACTTCGGCGTCGATTCAAGGTCCGTTTATCTGTGATAATTGTATTAAAACCAAACAATGTTGTAGTTCATTTGAACATTGTATATCCTGTTGTTTAAAACCTGAACATGTACGAAAAGAAAACTGTTGTCCATTGAGAAAGTTCGATTCTTCTTTTGTTTTTATTAGAAACATTTCCTACAAAATTATATTCGTACAAGTAATCTGAAAACTAAATTACTTCTCTCATATTTATCGACAACATTCGATCTTTGTCTATCACGTTGTCGAACACATAGTCAAAGTGTTATTAATGAAAATGAATATATCAATAAGAATTATAAATATTGTTTTGGCTCAAATTGAAAATTAACTAGAAAAAAAACAACAAATGAATTCAAATTCCTATCCATTCGGTATTCAATGGTTAGATTCAAGTTATCAACAAACTTGTCTACCAAACACTCCATGGCAACAAGTTTGTTTTCTGTTCACTTGAATTTTATATTTTAAGAAATCAAAATTTTAAATTAGATTCTTGATGAACTCGAACCGACTCTAGCCAATCGAATATACCAACAATTTAATCATTCTCAACGTCGTCAAATTATTCTTGAATTATTAGGTCAACAGTTTAATTCGCGATATTTTCGTGATGAATACGATCAATCCTATTTATTAAAACCTCCGTTTATGTCGGAGGATGAACGTCGAAAACTAGAAAACGAAGCAAAATCATGGCTACAAATTCAAGTACAACGATCTGCCATCGATATTCGTGCTGGTAGATAGAAAAAAAAACAATGACATTTCTTCTTCAGCTTTCTTTTATTTTTTTAGCTGTAAATATCAATGAAAAGTATTGAAATGAAATAACAAATTTCTCGAAAAATGCAATCTCTCTCTGTCTCTGTTTGCTAGTGAAAATCATTTATCTCATTCGATGAAACGATTTCTCGAATATACGTACGAAATAACTTCGAAATCTCTCGAACGTTATCTCTACAAACTCGAAGAGAATCGAGTTCGAATCGAAGAAGAAGAAAAACTCGATGAAATTCGAAAGAAAAAACATCTCTTAGAACTCACTGGTCGTGCTAAACTTCGTTCGATTCTTCGTCAAGCAAAATTCAATTCAACTAAATTACCAATAATCAATGGTTTGCAAAATTAAAAAAAAACACAAAAATCTTCTCTTTCATTTAGAATCAATTTCAAAATCAACTCAAATGACATCGAAATACAGTGATATTATTTCTCATTCAATTCTAGCCATTCTTAGATATGATCCACGTCGAATTGTTTTCATTCGAGAACGATTATTTGGTCAACGATTGCCAAATAAACTTCGGCAATTTATTTGGACTGAATGTTTAATTCATTTCGAAAGAAAAACTTCGGATTATAATCTTGTAAAACAATTCGTTTTGTTTTTCGGTAAATTTAAACGTATCTGTAGGGTTTAATTGAATTAGAAATTCGTCGAAATTTTGCTGCAGAATTAACTAAAGGAAAACAAACATTTAAAGTCAACAATCCATCACATAGTCCATTGACAAATCTCATCGAAAATGCGGTTATTGAAGTAGAAAAATTAATCATTTCGAATATCGATTCACTTCTATTTTTCAGGCATACAGTCAAATTCATGTTCTGTATTCATATCTCGATGAATATCATCTACGAAAAACAATTCAAATTCTTAATATTTTATACACTTTCAAGAAAATCTACGAGCCTTATTTCATCTATTGGTTACTACCATTTCAATTAACATATAACGATGAAATCGATAAAGGTAGATTAAAAACTATCTCATTCGTTCATTTATCTCGTTTGTATTTTAAGATGAAGAAATCTATGTGATAACAATGCATTTCTATTTGTTTATTCATCATTGTTTTCCACGTTGGTCAAATGTATTTACGATTGCAAGTCGAATTATGCACGAACTATCAAAAACTGATCCGGAATTGTACAATCATTTAAATCGTATTGCAAATATTCGAACAAAAATCTGTCAAAAAGTACACCGAAACAAACATCTATCTACTCGATTATTTCGAATCTTATTTCTAGGATTTCATTCGTGAAATAATCACATTAGATCAACAATCGACTCGATTCTCACATGAACTCTTAGCTGATCCGGTTTTATTCATTCGAAAATGGATTTGTCAAGTAAATTTCCTTTCATTTATCATTCTCGTCGAATCGATATCTAATAGATGTTCATTGGTATTCTCAATTCAAATGCTGTTTTATATCTTTGGGATCAATTTTTTCTTACACAATGGGATATCGATTATCTTGAACATGCAACAAAAGTTATTTTCTATCTTTTACGTTCGCATTTTCTTCGTGCAAATGATTACGAACAAATGCGTCTTGTTTTTCTCGTTGAACCATCACGTTTATACACATCTGATATTCAGACAGCTTTCATTTATTTCGATTTAAATCAACAACAAGAAACAACTCAATCAATTCCGAGTATTAATCGGCAAAATTTAATAACTAAATCTGAAGGAAAACATCGAATTGGTTTTAAGAATATTTCATTGAATTTACTCGTACCAGTGGTAATCGAAAGATGAGAATGAAATGAAACGAATATTTTCGTTTTATTTAGAAGAAAAACCCAGCTTTTGAAATCAAATATCATACATTAGTCATTGAAATTCAAATTTTCGAAGGCAAAAATCGATTCGATTCGAAAATAACGAAAACTCTGCCAATTATTCGTAAATAATCTCTCGTTTTCTTTTCAATTGCTGACTTCGAGAGTGTTTATAGGTCATCACGAACAAACAATCAATGATTGGCTAAAGATTTCTCTAGATATTCCAAATGAAGAGTTATTATTTTCCCTAACAAACAACAATAATCAAGCACTGGTGATCATTCATCAACGACTCAATGGTTCGAATCGATAGATTTTCTTTTTTGTAACAACAAAAAACAACTCATCTTGTTTGTCTAGTTTACACATTGAAAACTCTGGCATACTGTCGAATTCCCGAAGATATTTTAAATTCGTATGGTCCAATAAAACGTGCTCTCCATGTCGGCATACCTCCGATCTCACTCGAGTCGATTGCTGATCAACCACGAGCCTATCTCGCTGGTAAGTCGAATTCTCTTGACTTAACACGAAAAACGAGATTCGAGATTGAGTTATTCTGCTTTTTTTTGTCTCCAAATAGATTCGGTGTTTCGAACAGAAAGTGTTTCTTTGACTAATTCACATTTCGTTCTTGTTTTCTTTTTGTACACACTCGAACTAATAAAAATTCTCCTCCTTCTTCTTCCAATTGATTTTTCTTTTCAATGAATATTTTTTGTGTCATATTTACAGATAAAATCGGTCCAAATTCGACAATATCCTTGCTGATATTCGATCCCAATCGAGAATGATAAAATTTCCTTCGCCCAAATTCCTGACATTTACTCGTCTATCTCTTTGGTATATTGCTTTAATTGTTTGTAGTTTAACACGAATATTTTTCATTTATCAAACATGGTCAAATACATTTATAATAGTTATAATACTTAATTTTATTTTTCTAATATCCAATCTTTACCTTTATAAACATTCGAAATATTATTATGTTCTTTTCGTTTCAACTACTTTACTGATATTATTAACTTTAATTGTTTACGTTCTCTATGCTCATAGAATTTATTATTCAATTATGAATATCTTAACAATAAATATGATGACAAATGATCGAGATGCGAATTTATTAGCACAAACATTAATTCATTATAAATGTTGTCGAATACAAGAAGAAATTCTTTTCGATTCCGAGAATGAACGTGATTATTTTCTTTTATTTCCATTTTGTCAACAAGTTATTATTGAAAATGAAACGAATCAAGATAATTGGGATCATATAACAACATGTGGTTCGTTATTTAAACGAATTATTTTCTTCGTACGATTCTTTCTTTTCATTGATTTTCTTCTTTTTTCTATTCAAATGATACAAATATGTATTTTATTTGTAAATTTTGGTGAACAGATCATTACTGATAATGTTTCGATGATGCCTTATCAAACAAATACTAAAACCAATAATAATAAAAGAAAATAAAGGAACTTGTCCGCGAATGTGTCAATGAATTAATCTATTGATTGACAGAGATCAAAACAAAAAGCAACTTCTCTCTCTTTTCTTTTCTTTGCTTTTTGTTTTGTTTTTCTATTGACACTTTATTAAAGAAGATTTATTCAAGTACGCGTTTGCTTTCTTTCAATTCAATGGCAAGTAAACAAATGATAAATGTTAACTTTTTGTTTCTATTGAAATCTTATTCGCTATTAATTGTACACGATATGTATACGTTTTTTTTTATTCGTGCACGATTAGACCTGTCGTCGAAATATGTATATGCGAAGGAGGCGAAAAAGAAAACATAATCATCATCATCATCATTGATATGTGTACAGTTAACGAAAGGCGTATAATTTTTACCTGTAGATTGATATGCACACAGGTAACTTAAATCCGATTAGAAGTTCAATTGTTCTCGTTTTATTTTGATTTAATATGAATCGAATGATAGACAGGTGAAAAAGAAAAGAAATTGTTGCTATTAATTTGCATGTTCGATGTCGAAGAAGAAATAGTTCAGAAGTTTGTACTGTGTGTTGCTGGTTGATTTCCCTAGACGAGAAGAGAGAGATAGCAACAAAATAAAACAGACTGAATATTTGTTCGTCAGTGCATTGATTTCCTTTTTGTTCTTCGAGAACGAGTAAAAGACAGACATTGAAACAAAACGAGATGTAATCTTTTGCTGTTGGCTATTGATTGATAGTTCTGATGATAACTTGCCTCCAGTCAAGTGTTTTCTCATGCAATTTTCTAAACGAGCAGGACAAAAAGACAACATTTTCAGACATTGTCAACAATTTTTCATTCATTCATTCGTTCGTTCGTTTTTTTTTTGCTTTTTTTTATAGTTTTGTAGTCATCGATCAAAACGCCTTTAACGACAGTCATATATTTTGTGTATGTCGTCTTATGTTGACTCAAAGAGTAAAACGAAATAATGACAATGATTGTTATCACTTGAGCGTGTCACAACTCATCGTCTCTTTTTTTTCTCGTACTAGATCGATGTTCATTGAACATATCCATCATCATCATCATATTCGCCCTTCTAACTAATACTTTTATATTTTTTAATACGACAAGAAAAGCGAGTGTAACGAAAGGCGTGTACATAAACAGAGAGACGGATTCTTATCAGAAAATACACGCGAATAGGCGTTCGAATTAGATCACTGAAGATTTTCTGTCTCTCTCTCTCTCTTTTTTTGTTAAACAAAGCAAACATCGATAAAATATTTGACGTGTTCATTGATACTCTATAATTATCGTGTTAAGCGAGAGAAGGTAACATGCCAATCAACAAACATCAAACAAAACGAAAAAATCTTTCAAACAACCAATAAAAACGAACGATGAGTATTTTTTCATCATCAACACTTGAATATTCGTTTGCTTTCACTGTCTGTGTCTATCGATTTCTACATAATAATAATGTGCTTCATCGTTCGATGTATATATATATGCATGCATGTGCGTGTTGACTTCTTCTCTAGCATCACTATGATTGATTAGCATATTTTATTTCAATATGGTACAACTCAACATTATTTCTTCTTTTGTTTGCTTCTTCTACTTCTGTTGCCATTCAGAGTGTATTAAACATCATGTTTAACATATGTCAACGTAGAAATAAAATAAAATAGAAAAAAAAAAAGAAAAACGAGACCAATGTATTGAAACGTAGGTTGTTGGCAAATAAAAACGAAATTTCTATGGTCTGATTAAATTAGAATTTCGTTTTCTTTTTTCCGTTATATTGACTTTCTCTCTTTTCGTACTTGTGCGTTTGCATCTATATATGAAAAGACAACCTGTCGCAGCTGTAATATTTGCGATGATGATAATTATTAGTGTGAAATATCAATTATCTCAAGACGAGAGAGAGAAAAAGATCAAACGAATGAAAACTCATCATTGACTTTTTTGTTTCGATTAAATAGATTTTCATTTCGAACATTGTTTACCATCATTGATCTACGCATCGATTGTTGATAAGACAAACAAAAAAGAAAGTGAAAAGGTGTTGAATGTGTATATCGACTTATCGTTTCGAAAAATCTCCTTCTCTCTCTCTCTCGAGATGAAGAGAGAAAACGAAACACTATCGACATGAAACAAACTAATGGACAGCTATTAGACACTTGACTAGTCAACGAAAAAGGAGACAATCTTTATCCGTCGTATGTGTGTGAAGCACACACGTTAATTTGACACGTTTTCAATATGATCTTTTGACTCGAAGATCGTTTTAATATACATTTATATATTTTCACAACAAAATACAAAAAAAAAGAGAAAAGCAAAGAAGAAGAAGAAGAAAAAGAGAAAAAAGTCATGAAAATGAAAATGTTTGTTTGTGTTAAATGAATAAGAATGTATTTATGATTTGCTATTTTGTTGGCGAACAACTAGTTGATGATGAATTCGGAGATGATAATGAATTTCTCGAATGCTCCGATGATGATAATGATGATGACGAATTTGTTGATTGTGGTGGATAGAATAAATAGGGTACCGATGGTGTTATATACGGATGTATGATATGTGATGGTGATTGTTTTGGTCGTTTGCTTTCATTCGATTGAACAACATCCACAAGTGACCAAATCTTCGGACGATTTGTCGGTGGTGGTGGAAGAGAATCTGCATGTTGTTGTTGTCGTTGTTGTTGCTGCTGTTGTTCATCGTCGTCATCGTCGTCTCGTTTTCGTTTAAGATTAGTTGTATTTGAATTCGTTCGTTTCGAGTCTACTTGTTCAATATTAACATGAGATACACTATCATTCTCATTTTCTTGTTCATCATCCGGTACAATATCTTCGTCATCATCGACATCGTCGTCATCATCTTCTTCGTCTTCTTCACTTCTACTATTATTCGTTGTTCGATGAAGTTTATTTTCTTTCTTTAAACGTCGTCGAGCATTGGCAAACCATGTTGAAACTTGTGTCAACGTCATTTTAGTAACCATAGCTAAGACCATTTTCTCATTCTTGGTCGGATAGGGATTTTTTCGATGTTCATAAAGCCATGCTTTGAGTGTTGCTAAAGCATAGAGAAGAAAAATAGATGAATAAAAATATATCTAATCTCAGCCACTTAAAAAGGCTCAAAGGAATTTAATCAATGTTTTTTAATGCGTTTTTTCTTCTTTCTTTTTGCTTTTCTCTTCTTCGGAAAATGATGATAGAGACATATGCACACTAGAGGAATGTAACGTATGCAATCGATCTGCATATCAAACGAGATGAGATTTTCTCTGCTTAGTCACGTCGTTTTCGTCATCAAACGTTCAATTCTCGGATCGACTTCATATTCATTCGCTTTTTTCTAATGATGAGAAATAAATAATAATGACGATGATGTTATTGACTTATGCGAATCAACACGTTTGTCATTAACATACCTGTTGTTTCACGTGTGGCATTTTTTCGTTTATGATTTGGATCATTAAGACTAAAGAATATTTAATAAGATAATAAATAAGAGAGAAAGAGAGAATCGATAGAACTTACGCAAGATTATAGTAGAAAAACGGTTGCATACTCGGATCCATCCATGAATTTGGTCGATAGATGTTCGGTGGCATTTTCGGTACGGTGTTCATCAATGTTGGCATCATTGATAGATGCGGATAGAATGAAGCAATTTCAGCATGATTATTCGTGATTGAACTCATCTAATAATGCAAAAAAAAAAGTAAAAAGAAAAAGAGGTGGATCTAATGTCAGTGTCAGTGTTTTTGTTGCATGTTAAAATGCTTGTCGAACAACGGTATGAGCAAATCGGATGTATGCTTTCTCTCTGTCTTGTATTGTAATCGAGAGAAAACGAGAGAGAGAGAGAGCAAGCAAGTAAAAAAATCAGAGAGAAACAGAGAGCGAGAGAGAAAGAAGAACACGAAGAAAAAAAAATGCATACATCGACCAATGAGAATCGTTTGTGCATTTTTACTTCGGACTACCAATCTGTTTATTCGACGAGGGCAAATTAAATAAATGAGCCGAAGAAAACTGAATGCACACGAGAAAACGGTGACTGTAGACTCAACATACCGTGACTACCTTCATAATAATATCGATTTACATTTACAAACACCTAATATTTTTTCGCTTGCAAGCAAATCATCATGAAAAAAGAAAAAAGAAATTAGTCGAGCATCGATTTGATGTGTCGTTTTTGTTGCTTACATACTCGTTTCTCATTTTCTTTCGCTCTCTCTTCTTCTTCTTCTTCTTCGTCTTGTTCGCTTTCGACTTTGCAATATTTGACATTAATCGATTTTGTTGTAATCTACCTTATGATCGATTTTTACCAAAACGAAAAGAAAAGAAAACAAACAGAATCAACAACGAACAATTTCTTTCAAAAGATTTCAATTGCAAATTGATCTTGTGAATAGATATGCATCATAAGTCTCCAATTAGAATATTTGCCTCTTGGTTACACGTATTTCATCATAATGCTCATCTCAAAAACACAACAGGAGCTAAAATAAAAACAGTTTGTCTTCATCGATCAAAATTTCTCGACACACTTCTTCGTTTTCATAACAATTGGCCAAGGTTCATTAGTTGAACGAGAAAGATTATGATTATGTATGATGTCATTTTGAATCGATCATTTTCCTCTCTTGAAATTTATCCTTAACATATCAATTGTGTCTATGCGTATTTCACTCCTTCTCGTTTTGTTTTGCTGGGAAAAAAGAAAAATGACAAGCATATAACGATCATTACACTCGACGAGAATATTCAATCGCTATTAATTTCTCATTTGATTAAATACATATTGCATATGAGCGACGTCTATCATTCTTGAAAATAGAAACAAACAAAAAATCATCGAAATAAAATAATAATCATCACGTTCATTCATTAATGTTCGTTGAAATTTTCATTGTTGATTTTCTTGGAAAATATTCTAGAGGCTTTTTAGAGTGAAAATCTACAAGTGTCTGTTTATGAGTCATTGATTGTCTTTTTAAATAGCGGGTAGAATATCTTGTTCGTTTTTTTTTTCGTTTTTTTGTTATGCGTGAACAAATGGTTTTAGACGAGAAAATTATCGGTGTTGAATTAACTGCAAATAAGAAGCAATTTAAATGGCCAGTTAATGATACGAACGAGAAAAAATCAAAAGACAACAACGATGATGATGACAATGAAAGTGCAGATGAAATGTCGGCTTTACAGAAAATCTTCGTTGTTCATAGTGTAAATCAATTGAGAGAGAAGAAATTAAATAATCGATTTATGTTTCATAGGCTGTTCTTGGTGTTGGTGCTAAATCTGATCAACGAAATTTAGTACATTTAACGATCAAAGATCCTGCCAATGAGAAAACCATTCTTGATCAACCAATTTTTTCATTATCATTAAACAAAAATGATTCCGTATGCTGTTTGAACGAAACGAAACACCCTGAAAATTTTCTTTTTATTAGATTTCAGCATTCAATCTTCGAATTCTATTAACTGAAACAACGGAAGTTACATTCAAATTAGTTGAAGGTGATGGACCCGTACATTTAATAACATCGAAATTACTTGGTAGATAGATAAATATTTCGTCTTTTTTTTTGTTATTATAATAACTTGATATCTTTTTTTTGTTCAGAACCACCATTTGATCTTGGTAATTATTCGTCGGATGATGAAGATGATGATCAATTAGAAACAATGAGTTTAACAAGTGAAGAAGATCTTGGTCAATCATTAGGAGATCAAAAGAAATCTTCGAAAAAATCGAAAAAACAAGGCCAACAACAACCGACAAATAGTAATCATGGTGCTGATGCCTCGGATTTGCAACAACAAAAGAAAAAACGAAAAAAAGATGATTAAGAAAGAAGAAAAAATCCATTTCTTGTTGTTGCTCTCTGTGTGTGTGTGTGTTATTTTTGTTTGAATGATAACAAAAAGAAAACAATAAGCTCCTTCTTGTTTCTCTTTTTTTGGTCACATTATCTTTACATATAAATCAAAATAAAAATTGATTTTTTCTGTTTTGAAAAAAAGAAAAACACAAACAAACAAAAGTAAAATTACCAAACCATACATTTGTCTACACGACTATTGCCTTGACCTGGTTTACATTGAAATACACGATCGAATTCATGAAGATTCGAGGTCGGACCGTGAACACTAAACGATTCAATTCGAAATGCATATTGAAAAACGAGAAAAAAACAAACAAACAAACCGAAATTGACCAGGCGAATGAACACCAGTGAGAACTCGATTCATTGCATATGAATTCGTTGTTTTCGAACACCAAACTTGCGCATAATTGATAAAAAACATCTGTTCAGGAGAATATTTCGTCAAGCCTGGCAAACGTTTGTCTCGATTGCCTTTTGTTTGTGTCCATTTTCGATATGCCTAGAACAATATTATTACGAGATGAAAAACATTCAATTCATATCGATTTCTTTTCTTTTATTCTCATACATAAAATGCTTCTTTAACACCGCCATTATCAGCTATATTTTCACCTTGAGTTTGATTTCCATTGATCTAGAAAAATTGATTTGAATTTTTATTGAAAAATAAAACATCATTTTTCTTTCGTTACAGTCGTATTGATCTGTTCGAGAACGTATTTACTATACTGCTCGACAATACATTTTTTTCTTTTATTAAATCGATCGATGGTCTCTGGCGTCCACCAGAGTATTCGATTGCCATCTTTATCATACTGTCGACCGTTATCATCGAAACCATGCGTTATCTCATGACCTATAACTGCGCCTATACCTGAATGTTAAACAGACAATATCGTTTGTTCTTTTTCACCTTACAAATAAGTATCTTACCACCGTAGTTCAAATATTTCGGTGCATCTTTATTAAAAAATGGCATTTGAAGAATACCAGCTGGAAAAGCTAGACGAAAGAACTTGTTAGTTGATTCATTTTCAGTTGTAGTTTGTATTTACTGATTTGATTTTTCGATGGTGTATAAAATGCATTGACAACAGTCGGTGCACTAGCGCCCCAAGCTTTTCGATCGATCGGTTCTCGAAGTGTTCGAAGATTTTCTTTCGATTTTATTCGTAACATTCGAAAGATATTATGTATATACGATGAATTAAATTTATACTTTCAAAAACAAACAAATTAAATCAATAGATAAAAACAAACTACGTTCTTACTTCATCATAATCAGTTTCTAACACAGTTACATTATTACTACCGAGATATTCTGGATAGCCAATTTTTTCATCAATAGCTAAAGCCTAAATAATCATTGATTTCGATTCGTTTTTTTGTTGTTGTTGTTGTTATTGTCTTTTTAATTACTTTTTCAATTGCTTTACGTTTGGATATATCATCCATCCAGGTGGATTCGTCGAGTAAATCAATCAGAGCACTACGAATATTTGCAATCATTTCTAATGACTAAAATGAAATCGAATATTGAAAGGTAAAGTCAGCATGTCCTTGGGAATTTTCATATTCTACTTGATTTCGTGCGCTTTCATCGAAATATTTTCGAATGTAAAGTTTAGCGACAGCAAAACCCATGTGATCATTAACATAAGCACCGCAAATAATCGAACGTGCTCGTTCAGCATTTGTGCCACGAAAAACTCGATCGAATTGTTCGCGAATACGTCGATATCGTTTCGGCATATTCGTCGAACGATACATCATAAATCGCCAAATGAAATAATTTTGTAAAGTACGTGGTGATTCTTCGATAAGAATTTTCGATACATAACGAAGAAAATCTATTTCACTTATCGAAACATTATCATAATCGGAAAGAGTTACATTTGCAGATTGATAAACTAGACGAAGATATTGACTGAAATCAAACTAATCAAAAACAAAAAAAAACCAATCAATAGTTTTTTTTAAAAATATGAATAAAATTTGTTACACTCGTATTGAATATATTCGTTAGATTGCCAAGAGTTGTACGAATGGTTTCGTTTTGTCGTGCTCGTTGTTCAGCAGCTGTCCAATGACGCTAAAACAACAACAACAACAACAAATATTTCATATCTTTGATCTTTGGAAACGTTTTACAATTGAAATTTTCTTTTCAAATTCGTAGATTTGTTGAACATCACGTTCAACCATTGACGTATCATTTGTCAAGGACATTGCGAGATCATGCATGAATATTTTATAAGCCCGAGTTATTTTTGTTTCATTGAGATAATATTGTCGTTGTTCAAGACCGAGTTCACTTTGACCGATCTACATTAAAATTCATTATTAATCAGAATTATTTTTCTAAAAACCAACTCGAATAAAATATGCTGATGAATTTTTATCGTCTGTTGCTGTGCCACAACTGTAAAGTATATTGTTATTATATTTTCTTAATTTTAATAATAAATGTAATGGATTGAAGTTGCTCTCATTCCATGAAAGTCCATTTAAAATAGGCCAACCACCAAGTTCATTTTCAATAACAGAAAGAACGGGAGTGGTGCCAGTCGATTCAATAGCTTGCTCATTGACGCATGAATCGAATAGAAAACGAGCATTTTGAATAGCTTGAATGTTCTGTGTGCCATTGGGTAGTGGAGATGTTAATAAATCTGAGAGAGAGAAAGAGAAACATTACGAGTAGTAGGGGCATTTTGAAAAAAAAAAGAAGTTTATTATTAACTACCGACAACATTATTGTCTAATTGCGTACGTAGAACATTGAATGTATCCTGAGAGCCGGCTAAGAAAAGAAATCGGAAAGGTCTAAAGAACGAATAAAGTACAATATTTGTTTACTATCATCAGGTATTCGCGTATTTTTTAGCCATGTACCACAAGCAAATTTGTAGAAATCTTCGCATGGTTCGACTGTATCATCGATACTATTCAGTAAATAATTTGCTACACGTTGAGAAAAGAAAAATATCGATGACTTCTATGATTTATTTGATTTCTTTCTTACCTGCTTTTATACAAAACGGAGTTAAACATAGGTCGTTTTCGACTAGAACAAAAGAAAAGAAATTTAAACATAAAATCAGAAAAGATTTTTACTTGATTCTTTTGTTTTTTGTTTTTCAATTGCGAATAAAATCGCTAAGATAATCGTTGTTAGAAGAAATAAAATGGTAAGCACAGCAAATAGAATCAAAAATGGCTTCTTCACTGACGATACCACTGGTTTGGGATTACTGCAAGGAAATAAGGGATTTAATGTACAATATTCTTCTTGTGTGTTGGCCACTTTTGATATTTAAATTAATACAAAAAGGATTTATATTGAGAAAAGAATGTAATGATCTAAGATATATCTAACGATCGATTAGAAACATGTATATTTGATGCAGTTTTCTTTCGTCTCAGTCTTTTTTTTCTCTAGTCAACAAATCATCTCTGACATATCTATTTCTTCCTGACTTTTACAATCAAAAAAATGTCAAAAATATGCCTTCGAATCAAATGACAGTAATTTACATTTGAGAAAAGAAAACGAATCGACAAAAATCTTAACGTTTCTCTACTTCTGCAAATGTTAACTTAAAATAATCAAATATCTTTATAATTTTTCTTTTTTTCTTCTTGATTCGATAGAAAATAAACAATGTCTCTATTTGTATATCAGTGCTAAATACCTACATGATCAGCTTGTTTATCATATCACTTATAAAATACGTCGCATACTTCTCTGACATTTTTGTTTCTTTCATTATCTTCTAAGCCACTAATCTGCTTTCGTGTAAGATGAACAATAGGATTACTGAACATTGATAAAACAAAAAAAACTAAGAAAAACGAACGTACTAGTTAGCATTTATGTCTGTGTGTATGTTATAATACGAACAAATGAAATAGTTTTTCGAAATGATGACGAGTGAAAGAAACAATTTTATTGCAGAAAGATCAAATGACAAAAATAATTGATAAAAAAAAATCAAAATATATCGATCGAATGTCATTAAGAAATTGAGACGAATTAATATTCATCATGTTATGATTTTGATTTATTTACTTCAAGATTTCACACATCACTATCAGCCTACGCAGCTAAATATAAATCTCGTTGGCAAAGATAATTTTAATAAATAAAATTCATAAAGAAGTTCTTCCTCGTTTTCTTTTTATGATGATTAATTAATAACTAATGTTTCCAGTTCATTCGGAATATCTCGAGAAAATAATTATTCGATTGTTTAAACGTTTCTTTTTTGGATGAAATGCCTTAACAGTTTCCGAATAGAATAAAAAAAAAACGAGAATCTGTTACTGACAAAAACATAATTCGATTAATCAAAAAAAAAACTTTTCTTTTTTTTGCTTTCTTTCTCATTTTTTTTTATTATTATTTTGCAGGAAAATATTTAATTGAATAGTTAATCTTATAAGAGTTTTGTTTTTTCTTCAACCAAAACAATTGACAGCATGGAAAAAACAAAGCATGCGTTTATTCGATTGACTATTAAATCGAGTGTCACGTTTTAACCAATTTAATGGTAGATTATCGTTGATCAATATAGATGAATCTTGTTTTTGTTGATGTGGATGTAACTAATTATTCAAAATGAAAAATGAATAGTTTGCTGTTGTTTTTTTCGTATTTTTGATATCTTACCGGATAATATTGTCGATTCAAAATCATACGATTAGTTTGTTGACTGGGATACGGATGAGGTTTGTATTGATAATGATATACATTCATTGTCAATGCTCGATCGACTTGAAATATGGATAAAATTAAGAAACAATATGCCAAGCAAGTTAACATGTTGGAGAAAAGATTGAAGAGTTAGATTTCTATTTTCTAACTTGTATTCACAATGATAAAGAAAATATTTTCCCGAAGACAATTTAATAACATCTGTGTTTGATGTTTAATATTCAAAAAGAAGAAAGATTGCAATATATATATATATACTCACTTGGTTTTCTCTCATTTTTCTCTCTCTCTCTCCCTCTCTTTGTCTCTCCTTCTTCTTCTCCTTCTTCAAAAGCTAGAAAAAAAGATGTAGAATTTCAATGGAATAATTTATAATAAAAAAAAGAATACAGGATAGCTTTTATCCTCAGCGATTTACACCTACAACTCGTCGTTCTTTTGTTTTATATTTTTATCAAATAATTCGATGGAATATTATTTTATCAATAATAGATAGATTTTTTTTACATAATATAAATAATATTTTTCTCAACTAAATCCGACATTTCCATTCGATATTAATATTAGAAATATTAACTTTCCATGTAAATGAACAAACATCAAGTAGGTAGAGACGATTTAATAAAGATTACAATTCATTGTTGTTCGTTGGAGAAAAATTATTCACCTACTTATTATTTTAATAATGTCTTATTGAGATTTCTGAACATGTTTCTTGTTCATTTTGACAATTCGCTATTAAATCGAAATTATAATCAAATAGAATTGCTATTTTCAGATGTTAAATGATTAATGCGTTCATTTATTTGAAATTATTCATTTAAATTAAGAATATATTCGAGGTATATTTTTCTAATTATATACGATGCAATCTCTTGTGATTAATAGGATTATTGTTGGTTGTTTTAAAGTGTGAGACCAAGATTGATATAACGACAGGTCCAAATCTCACATCAATTATTAATAAAAACCATTATAGTTTTAAATTTTTTTTCTCCGTATTTGAGAACTCTTTTTCTTATCATTAATAATGCCCCGTGGTATTTTGCACGATGATTTCCAGTGGAGTACTATTCACCTTGACGCTTTTGATTAATACCTAGTTAGATTAAACGAACATTACGACTGCATTCAATTCGATTTTTACGCCCTCACAAAAAAAAAAGAGTTCGTGTAATGCAAGTTATCTTATCATGATTACGTCACAGTCTATGAACAAGTGTTACTTGTATCAATAATCTTCTTTATTATTACATAGACGTTGTCAATCAACATTTCGAGACATTTTCATTTGACAGATGAATTCATAGGTGAGAAAATGACCGACAATGATGTTGTTATTATTATTCTTTTTTATTCTTTAACTTTCACTTTTTTTTTTTGTGTTTTCAATTGAACAAATTTCAAGCTTGACAAAAAACAAACAAATAAGCGATTCATTCGTGTTGTCTTTTTTTGTGTTCTACTAAACAATTCAATAAATGTTTGAAAAAAGGAGAAAAACGAATTTTTTTTAGCAACAAAGAAAAAAAATTGATTTGAAAGAAAACGAAAGAAAGAAAGAAAGAAAAACAAACAAACACCGGCTTGTCTTTTTTTCTATGAAAAGAAAAACGCAAGGCACATCACACATACACATCGATTGTCAAAGTTGGTTTGAAAGAAGAACAAAAATCATTGCTTGTCCTACGAATTCATGTTGAAATAGGGAAACAAAAAACCAAAACAAAAAGAAGAAGAAGAAGATTACATAGCAAGCAATGAAGAGAATACCAATAAAAGATGATTATAAATGGAAGGTGTAAACTGCAAGAGATAGATAGATAGATATATATGTGCGTTGTTGTTTAAATAAAAACTAATGATTATTCTCTTCGAGTAACTATGTACAACAAACATTAACAAAAGAAAGGAGAAAAACAAATACACACGAACAAATCACTTGTCTTTGTCAATCATTTGTTGATCATCGTCACCATCATCGTCATCATCATCACTTTCTTCACTATCGCTTCGTTCGTCTTTTTTCACCTAAAGAAAAGACATTTTTTGATTAAGTGTATATGCATATTAAACTAATCCTTGTCTCTCTCTCTCTCTCTCTCTCTCTCTCGCGCTCTCTTTTTCGATCAATTTAAAGCCTATCAAATTTCAAATGCAAATAAAGACGCATATAGAAATGCATTTCTTCTAATCAAATAAAGACTCGACATCTAATTTCATCATCATACTTTGCCAGCTTTACAAGCCGATATGGCAACTTGACAAATTAAATAAAACCAAAAATAATGAAGAATTTGAAGAAGTATTAAAAGTCCATTGAAAATATAGAACGATGGATATAGACCGAGAATGTTGACTTCTTCGAATGTTGTCGTATATAGAACTCTAATAACAGAAAATATTCAATTAATTCTTATTATTTTTCATCGATCTCGAAAATGTACTTGTATGGATAATAACATAGGCGTGTTAGAAACCAAACTAGAGCAAATATTACAAATAAAATATCACAGAGACGCTGTGCACGTGCATATTTTGCCATTTTTGCAAACTAAACAAACAAAAAAAACAGTTGATTTGATGTTTTTTCTTCCTTTCTTTAAAATATATTTTTACTTCAAGCCAATAATCTGCACAATCATGTACGACCAGTACTAAACTGCCTATACGTACGAAATTGATAATATAAGAAAATGAAAGTAAACAAATGGTCGCGATATGATGAAGAAACATTTGCCAGAAATCTTTTCGTTTAACATCAATAAATTGAGAAAATAATAATGACCAATAGAAAGCTAATTCAATCATATAATACCAAAATAAATCCGGTGTTAATTCATGATTCGGATGATTTAACCAACAATGACGCGTATCTTCGATCCAAATTTTCTAGACAACATAAAAAAAAACAAACAAAATCTGTTTGGTTTTTATGTCCCAAAAAAAAAGTACTCATCGTACATTTCGTAGAATAGTAACACCGTATAAAAATATGGCAAGATAAAATGTAAAACGCCAAGTTGATTCACTAAATTTTGCTAATGGACTAGGACGTTTAATTGGTTTTTTTGTCTTATCTGATAAATTTTGATGGTCGCGTATATGAAGAAATCGACCGAGAGGTTGAGCAATTGCATATTCGAATAAAATTCGTGCAAGATAAATTAGAATAGCTAACGGATAAACATAAAATAAATGGTGAGCATGTGCGACATGAGTGCCATTCTTTTCTAGCTCATCGAATTCTTTCCAACTAGTTGTTTTTGGTAGCCAAAAAGCTTCACTCCAAATTGAAAAATTCATGTTGTTTGTTATCATTTATTATCGAAGAAACGACAAAATACGACGAAGAAAAAGAAACTAAATCTACATACTGTTAAATACGTAGGTTTGATATTTAAATCATGTTCTAAATTTAAAGCAATGTTTCAAATATTTGTTATTGAATTGAAAATTAAAAGAAAAAAAAAGGCGAACGACGAAGGTGCTAATGCAAAGAAAGAAACTCTGAATACATAGAACAACAACAATAACAACACACAAAAAAAAACGACGGCAATGATTATGAAGGCTGTTTATTTATTTATTCAGTTGTCTTCATCATCTCTATCTATTCATAGTTTGCTACTACAACTGCTTTCTAGTAGTCTTCTCCATTTTTTTTCTTCCTTTTCTTCTTTTCTCTTCTTCATCGTAGAACATCGTCAACAGAATCAACCAATTAGATCCAACGAAACCGATGGCGCTAGAGATATGTGAACGTATTTCTGAGAGGCGAACGTTTGAATTAAAACATAGATGATTATTTCAAACGGAAACAACGAGCAGTTTAATCTCAAAATAAAAATCAACATTTGTCTTTTTTTTTCCGATTCGATAAAACAATTCATTTCTATCTTGTTGTGTACGCATCTGTTCATTTAAAAAAAAAAGAAGAAAACTCAACTCGAACAAATTAAAATATTTATTTCCATGTCCGGAAGATTAATTCTCGGCAAAAATGAATTCAAACTTCTCGATGAAATCGGTTCAGGTACTTATGCGAAAGTTTATAAAGCTGTTGATTATCAACATCAACGTGAAGTAGCTATTAAATGTATGCTACTCGATAATGAACGTTACGGACTACTCTGTGTTGTTATCCGTGAAATTAATCTTTTATTAGATTTAAAACATCCGAATATTGTTCATTTATATGATATTATTCGACGTGATCAAGAAATTTATTTAATATTCGAATATATGAACACAGATTTATATCAATATATGCTTAAAAATTCTCGACCATTGCCCGATATACAAATCAAAATCTATTTTTATCAATTATTAAATGGTCTCGAATTTTGTCATAGAAATCAAAGTTTGTTCATATTACAAATTATTTTTCTTAATTCATCATTCTTTTGATTCTAGTATTTCATCGTGATCTCAAGTAAAGTCTTAGTTTTTTTGTTTTCCATTGATTTCCCTTGAGTAATTACATGTTGATTGATTCGATATGTTTTAGACCACAAAATCTTCTCTTAGACACCAAAGGTACATTAAAAATAGCTGATTTTGGTCTTGCACGTGATGCAACAATACCAAAGCGTGCTTACTCAAAAGAAATTGTCACATTATGGTATCGTTCACCGGAAATATTACTAGGCATAGATATTTATTCAAGTGCAATTGATATTTGTAGAATAAAAATGCTTCTAGTTTATTTTTTAACACCTGGTTGAATTTATTTTTAGGGAGTGCAGGTTGTATATTTGCTGAAATGTTGCATACATCACCGTTGTTCAAAGGTGATTGTGAAATATCACAATTATTCTGTATATTTCAAATATTAGGTACACCCAATGATAAACTTTGGCCAGGTGTATCACTTTTACCGAATTATAAAATAGATTTTCCTCAATGGCCACAATTGAATTCATTTAGTCAATATCTTTCGTCGATTAATGAACAAATCGATGATCTTTTAAAACATTGTTTATGTTATCAACCTGAACAACGTTTCACAGCTCAACAAGCTCTTCAACATTCCTACTTTCATTGTTCGAATAATAATCTCAAATAGAACATTTGTTTTTTTTCTTGTTTTCAATAAAAAAAAATATCTATAACTCAATTCGAATTACTATTTCGAAAACAACAAAGTAATTTCGTTGATATAGTGAAAAGAATTGTCAATAGAAATGTAAGAATAATTGCAATTAAATAAATAAAACATGATTGATTCGAACATAAATATCTCGAACGATGTTGTACACAGAAAACGAGACCAACAATTGAGCAAACACATGAAATTAACGTGAGAAAACTCATTAAACTATAGAGAATAATATGAAAAACGACGGCTTTTTCCGGTGTTTCTTTTGAAACAATCGAAAGAACTAAATAATAAACATCAATTGACGTAATAAGAATCAATAGAAATGAAAAATAGATCGATGATGAATCATTAAAACCAAAGATGATACCGTTTCGACATGAACCGAATATGTATGAACATGCGAGCAGCAAGAATTCGAGAAGAATGCGAATGAAATGTACGAGACCAAAACGATCAAAAGGAAACATTTTTCTTTGTAGCTGATTGAGAGTTTTGATCAAAACAAAAAAAATCAATTTTTTTTTGCGCTTTATTTATTTATTTTCCTTCTGAAATCACACACAAAAGAACAAATAAACGAAGAGAAACAACCGGATCAATCTTAGTTTTATGAATACAAATAAATAGAATCGGACAAAATTAATTATTCGTTATTGTTGTTGTTGTTGTTGTTTTTTGAAGAAAAAAATGTTCAATTTGTTCGAATGAAGGTCGTTCAAAATCGTTCTTCATCCAACATGATTTGATTAAATCATTTAAATCTAATCCATATGATGGAATAACTAGATCATGATGAGAACTACGTAAATTACAAAGAACTTCATCATCATTTAATAAACTATGTGGTCGTTCGGCCATCGTCAATATTTCCCAAAGAAGAACGCCAAATGAAAATACATCGGATTTCGATGAGAATTTATTCTAAAGACAAAAAAAGAATTGAAATAGAAAAAAAAACTACTAAATGAAAATATTTGTATTTACCAAACAAATTGTTTCCCAAGCACACCATCGAATCGGTCGACGTGTTTGCAAATCATTTGTAATATTTACAGTAACATAATCATCTGTATAGATTTCATTACACATAGCTAAATCTTGTAATTTAATTGTTAAATCAAGTGTAACAAGACAATTTCGTGCGGCTAGATCACGATGATAGATATGACATGATTCGAGATAGGCTAATGCGGAGACAATTTGTGAACCGAAAAAGATAGCTGTTGCATAGAGACTATCGTTCATTTGTTGTTCTTGTTTGTAATGATGAAGATATTGATAGAGATCGATACTAGTTAAATCTAATGATTCAGTGAGAAGAGACATGGTTGGTTCAGAACAGAAACCATAAGCGTGAAGAAGATTTGGATGGCAGAGAGAAGTTAACAGACTGATTTCGTTGAAAAATGAAATTCTATAGAAGAAGAAAAAAAAACGATAAAATTTGTTTGTAAAGAATTTTGTAAATGCGTACTTCGATTGAATCGATGCATTTGGTTGCAGACGTCGAATAGTGATTGGAACAATCGAATGATTGACTTGTAATTCACCTTGACAAATCTTGAAAACGAAAAGCAAATAAATGAATTTGACCGGTTTAGTTCAAATCTATGTCTTCTTACTTCTCCTCCTTGAACAATTTGTTTTTTAAGTTCGAATTTTTTCTTAATCGTAATTTGATGCATAGGTATAAATTGATTTTGATTCATATCGAATGTAAACAATCGTTGTGTGCTCATCGCACTATTTCCACAAATACTTTCAATATGATTTTGTTGAATAATCGATGGTGTTCGTAGAAGAGTCATTGTTGGCATTAATTTAGCATAATGTGGTTGTGCTAATGTCGATGTTGATTTGATAGTATTATTCGTGCAAAGTAAATATGGATGTGCCGGTCCAATTGTTGCATAACGATGTGGAGTCGAAGTGAAATCGATATCACTCGACGTTGTCGATGCCGATGAATTCGTATGATTATGTATGGGCGTAAAATAATGTTTGCGGAGTTTCTTTTGGTCATTTATCGTACGACGAATGAGTAGAAGGATGGCGCCAAACATAAGAATAATGGCCATAGTTGAAAAACAAACAATGACATAGATCCAAAAATGATATGTCGATTTTCGAATTGATGGTGATGATGATGTCGATGAAGGTAAAGACGATGTTATTGTTGGAACAATAAATGAATCGAATGTAATTTCACTAATCAATATCCAATTACCATCGAAATATAAACGAATTTTTAATTGTGAAGCAATATGATTTTTTAAATTGATCATTATCGCACGAGCCATTTCGAATTGATCATCATGTGGTTGATGATGTGTTATGATTGTTGAATTCAGATTATCATTATTAAGAAATTCAATAGTTACAGTACGAAATGCATAGATATTCTTTGGATAGTAATTATTAGCATGAATAGTCATACGAGAAAAATTTCTTAATGTATCAAAATTAAATAAAAGTGTGATAGGATAATCATGTTTAATTGAACGAGATTTTCGCCAGCCAACCCATTGATCACCTCGAGCATCTTCACGATTATCAGGACCTGTTTGTCCGTCGGATAATTGTCCGAGACCATCGTATAAATATCGTTGTTTAGCATCATATTGTCCATCGTACGTATCATCTTCGAGTTGATTCGAACCTTGTAACATACTATAGGAAACGACACCATCAGTAAAAATACAACCAAATAATTCAAATTGTAAACAAATCGATTCCGTGGCTGATTTCAGACTTAATCGAACATGTTTAGCGATCATAGGTGGATCGAGAAAGAATTTATCGTCTTTTGTTGTTGGCAAACGATACGAACGCCAAATTGTATATTGATCAATTTCAATTTCACGTGTATATTCTAGACGATAGTTAACAAGTTGAGATTGAATTTCTAATGATGTTATATAGGTCAGATTCGATAATGTAACAAGTAGATAAGGTTCAAGATCTGTCGGCGATGGACACCAACTTGTTGATGAATCTGTATTACTGCTGGTGAAAATTTTTGAATTAGTTATTAACGGCGTTTGACATGAAGCAGTGCCCTCTGAAAGGAAATGAAGTTTTTTTTTGTTTCAATTATAAAAAGCAAACGTGTGATTAACAATGACATACTGATTTCCATTGTTTGAACGAATATATTTGAAGATAGAACGAGTAGTAGTAAGATGACTACTCTCATCTTGAACTTGTCGATACTGAATGAAGAAATGAATGGATATCTGAAATCAATTGATATATATATATATATAAGACGAGAAGAGAGGAGAAGAACGTATGGGAAAGGAGAAAAAACAGAATCGATTGTCAATCTTGACAGGTGTTTGTTAGAGCGAGAAAAGAATCTAATAATGCGATGAAGATTTTATTTAGCCATTTATCACTGTCTACATCAAGTGTGAAAATTTTCTTCATGAATGTTTATATAAAAAAATCTATTTGTGACGATTGATGGCATCCTGATAACGATACTTCCGTATGTGCGTGTGTGTATATACGCATGTTCAATGAGCATGAATAGCCTTGAAACATACGTATATGTGTAGAAAAATAAAATCGAAATAATAATTCTTGTCTGTTTACAACATTAGGTCAGACATAATCATAATCATCGTTGCTCAGAGATTTTTGTCCTGCTGAGCAATGGCGACGTGTTGATTGGATTTCAATTGCGAAAGAAAGCAACCATAAATGATTAGACAAAAAAAACAATATATAATCATAATCACACAGAAGAGAAGAGAAGAAAAAAAAGAAAAGTCCGAACGATAAAAGAATAGGATGCATTCAAAATGAAATTATGGTCTATATAGGTTTCATATGTTCAAATATATATATATGTGTGCACATTATGAGAAACAAGTCGTTGTATTACGCAAGGTTGTTTGAGTCCTGATAAATGATTTCGTTTTGCATCTTATGTGTGCATGTGTAAGCGAAAAAAGATTAGAAGGATGATTTGGTCAAAACGAAAAGAGAAAAAAAAACGTATGAACATACATTTCTTAACGTCTTATTCAACGCCCGGGTGAATCTATGACCGACAAACATTGGCGTTTTCATTTTTTTTTCTCTCTATCTCTCTCTCTGGTCGATAAGATTTGAAGATTCGATGGGAATAAAAATGAAGAAAAAGATGAATAAAAATCAAATGTTTATCTTTGCTCATAAACATACATGTCAAAAAGAGTGATTTCATTGATTCATTTCAATCCACACTCTAATGAGATGTGTCTATCATTCTCATCAATACACACACACACGCAGGCTCATTGATATTCTAGCAGGAACATACTCTTTAACTTCCTGCTTTTTCTTATGCCGTCTATCGAATGATGATGATGTTGATGGTCACTGAACGAAAAAAATAAATGAATGGCCTTGATGACCGACGCACACACACAGCACACAAGTGTCGACAAGAGAGCATAGAATGATCGATGAGCCATCCCAAACGTTCACTGACATGAGTGGCCTTTGCATGTTGGCTGGCTATCGTCATAATTAGACTAAAAAAACTTTTTTTGGATGCTGACTGACCTTTAAGATTACTCACGGTTATCAAGGACATTCGAAGCAGAAAAAGACAAAGATAATTGAACATTAGCGAAGCACTAAACTTAGAGTTCAATTAAAAGTTTGATTAGAAGATTAGCCTTGGTACAGACTTTTCGAAAAAAAAAGAATGATGATGAAAAAGAAAAGAAAAAAGAAATTATGAATGATAGTATATGTACTCGGTAGATGACAACCTAATTATAATAACAGATTCAATGATAATCAGGCAAGTCAAAACCAAGTGAAAAAAAAAGAAACGTAATCTTCAAAAGATAGATTCTTCGATTTTGTCGAAGTCAACAAGACAAAGAAAGAATAGAAGCTCGCTTACGTACATACGTATGCATGTATGTATGTGTATATATTTGCTTATTTGTCCAGCACTTGTACTGACTCGATGTCTGCCTATTGAACTGTAGTCATCATATCTAATGTCATTCTTTTTTTTGTAAGAAGACAATAGGAGGAAACAATTATATCTTATGCTTTACTCTCGCCTATGTCCACACACACAATCAATTGATGTGTTAAAGTCCATTTAGATCGAGCTCACAAATTAGAAACGAGTGAAATCTGATGCAAAATGGAATTGTCTAAGAGGCAATGATGGTCCTAATAATTTTTTCTAGTCTATCATTATTTATTGCATAAGAAGTTTTTTTTTCAGTTTAGTTTTCTTTTCTGCACTTAGACTCATTCCATTCGATTTACTAGCAAGCAGTCGAGCGCACACACAGTCTCTCTCGAGGGAAAACGAAATTGTCTCTATTTTACAAGTACAAATATATAATATATTGTTGTAACATAGATAGTGATTTGAACAAACCAATGTTAGCAATATGAAGACAAGTGTCAGAAATAGATAAGAGCTGTTCTCCCTCTGTCACAAGATTTTTTTTAATGATACAGCCAACCAAGGGAAATTATCATGTCTGGAGTTTAAAATGCGTTATGAACAACGAGACACTACTGCTACTACTGTACAATGATATGTAGACAAAAGAGATGAATAGGTCAAGAGGACAGAAACGGAAACAATCGACTTTCAACTATTCCGCATTCGCACGTTGTGACATAAGTTCAATTCGAGTGTGATCATTCATCAAATAAGACAAGTCAAGAAAAAAAACGAGAATTTCATTGAAAAAATAAATAGATGACGAACGAACTTGTCTGCTTAAGGATTAGAAACGAACAATACATGACGACGTGTGCGTATGTATACAAAAAAAAAAGAGAGATGATAAAGGCAAGATGAATGAGATATGTATGTTTGTACACTTCAAATCTTTGAAATTGATCGATTGAGTTAAAAGGATCACAACATAAATAGAAGAAACGAATGATCCTCGAGGCGCATCGATGACAATTATCGATTGGATGTAGACGGACAGACATTCTCAAGGTGATGATGAGACGCGTTATCTACCATCTCGAGATAGCTCATAACCATACATTATATTCTTTCTAGGAAAAATATGGACTCCCCATTCGATTGTTTACATTTTACTTACATCGATCGTTCGTTTAAATGACACATTTGTACGTACAACGATCTGCGTATCGAAAAAGACTAATCATAATCATGTTTACAACTAAATTGAACTTTATCGATAGATTTACTAACTTATTTCGGACGTGTTTAAATTTCTGAATATTAGTGATTACACAAGCATTTTCTTCTAATGTGTTTGTGGATATATAAATGTTCACACAAATGGGCAAAGATCGTTTTCTTTTCTTTTCTTTTTTTTTGTTCTTTATTCATTCATTCTCTTTTTTCGTTTACACATCTCCGAACAATAGAAGAAGGTTGTTGCTAGAAAGACGAGTAACTCTTCTCAAGTATCTCGTTCTTCAATAAATAAATATATATAGAAAAAAACGGGTCTCGAAAGAAAAAGACATGAACATACATAAAAAGAATTGCACGACTAACAATTATCGTGAACATAAATGTGCGACAGCAGATCTATTATGCATGGAAATGATTGTTGTTGTAGATACTCTAATTTTACGGCAGAACTACTCGCGTACATTCTATACAAAGTGGTGCTCAACTACTTACGCAATAATATATGTCGTTTCTAATAGAACCGACATTAATTTATTCACCTTGAAATCAAAAACGCAAATATTTAAAACGATAAAAAATGAAGAAAAGAAATAATAATAATGGAATATGAGCAAGTAAAAGAGGACGAAGCAGAGGAGGAAGAACATGATGACGAACATCTCCTTCTTGACGTTTACCTGTTTTGCTTGGAAATGATGATGATGAAGAAGAAGAAGGAGAAGGAGAAAGAGAGAGAGAACGCTATATCACTTATGTGTGTGTCTGTTTCTCTCCCTCTCTCTCTCTCTCTCTTCGTTTTCATCAATAATAACGGCCTAAGAAAGAAAGAAGGAAAGAAAAAAGGAGGGATTCAGCTGATGAACAACTCGTTACAATCTATTTTCTCGGCTTAGAACAAAAGAAAATTATCTTGAATCGAATGGAAATAATAGTTCATTTTTTAAACAACCTAGAACACCTGTCGAATAGCGTGCAAGCATGTTGAACATATGTTAAAATAACCGGAACGGAAAATTCAATTTTTTTTTGGGGGTGAAACAAAAAAGGAACGCGAGGATCAAACGTATGAATGATATTTTGTTCAAAGTCGAATTGACCTTCTTCGCTGTTCTTCCTTGTCGACACAACAAGCAGATGGACAGTCTCATTCTAATCGATGTAATTAATGTCACATAGAACAAAAAAGCACAAGCGAGAGAAAACGACCCATAAATTTAAATCGAATGTCTCAATCGGAATTGAAAATTACACGAGATATGTATATTTTCATACATATGTGACGTTAGTCGATTGTTCAATTCAATAAAGCACTGATATGGAAAATAGCACAGAAGAAGAAGTACTCGACGCGCTAAATTAAGATGAGACTCGTCTAGAAATTGACATCTGTCGTAAATCTTTCGATTATATTTGATCATGATTTGACCTTGTTTGGTCAGTTATAACGGTTATAGTATTGATATGCATTATTAAATATGATAAGACCACGATTTCTTATCAAGGACTAAACATATACATAAATATAAATATATGGACACAGTTATAAGTGTGTCGAATGAGCTCTTCTTATGATGGATCGATTTTAATTTTGTGACTCGTGTGAAGCTGATAACGATCGAGCAAACAAACGAATGCCATTGATGATAAAGAGTATACTCAAATATATATATATATATTATTATTCGATGATTGATGGTTGTTTTTGAATTCGAGAAGAAAAAATACCACAAAGTTGAATTTGTTGAAATCAACACTTGCAGTCAATCTGATAAAAAAAAAGCATCGATGAATTATTCGTTTCTTTCCTTTCTTAACAAACTACATTTGGTTCATTGCCTTGAGGCTTTCAATCGAGCGGTATATGTCTTGATCCACATCAAGTGATAGTCAAGAACATACTGTGAACTAGTAGAAACGGAAATGGAACGTGTGTGCCCGCTGTCCATTTCATCTGTATATATATATCTTGTTCAAAACAATCTTATCACACCCATTCACTTTTTGTTTTCTTCTTCTCATCATTATCACATCCATATATGCATGCATGTATGTATACAGTCGGTTCGGCTAGCGGCGACAATCAATGCTGCTCTCATGTCGAAATTATTTACTTTCTGATCTTGTTCAGTCAAGTGAAAAATCTTTGACTGTTCGAATAACACAAAAAGAAGGTGACGAAAGCTATATCCTGTCGTCTTCTTTTTTCTTGATGTTTGTATGTCAATGGCGTAACATCGGATCAATTATATAAATGTTTAACTTTGTTGAATTGTTGATGGAACATTTCGGAAGTAATATAGTTCGAACCATGAATCTATCATCAAATCTAATGAGCAATGAAAGATATGTAGCTATGCATAAACATCGAATGGTTCATTGGAATTTTTGTGTTGATTGTATATACTAAAGTGTGTAATAGGATACAGATTGTTGACTAGAGTGCGTCAGTTCGATCAAATAGATAATTTATATGTTATGTTTCATGAAAATTCGACCTCAAAATGTGAATAATGTTGGACAACAGATGTTTTTTTTTCTTGTTCTGGCACCATGTGCATGTTCAACTTCATCTAATTCGATCAAATCAATCGATAAATATGATGTCATGTTCAATAATTAAAACTAACTATGCATCAATTCAGTCTCTTCTTCTTCAAGAGAACAGAAAAAAGAAGCACATAAATTAGCAATTAAAACATTCTCTTGTATGCAAATATAAAATTGCATGTTTACTATACGAATTGATTTATTGATTAAGAAAATTATACAAAAGAAAACGAAAAAAAAAGAGAACAACACATTTTCGCCTAATTCCTATTTTATTTTGCCCATCAGTGCATTAGTGTTTCCAGACAAGTAATTTAATTAACTATAGTAGACATATTTTTCCTACTATTCGAATAGAAAATCTACAATATGTCATATACCCGGGAGATATCTTGTCAAAATCGACTACTGATTGATAAATAACTCCACCTTGTTCTATTTTCACTGAATAATTATTAATTTCATTTAAACTTATATCAAATTTTCGCGTAATTCAATTTTACACAATAGATCCTAGTTGTAGTAAACCTGCTGTCAATATCTGTGTTCAGATTTTCTAATCAAATTATACACGGATTGATAAATAGCGCCATCTTGTTATCGAGTAGAATTTATCAAAGACTGGCTAATCAATTGATCAATAGAAGTTCTCAATCTCAGTTTTTAGTTTTACATATATATAAATCAATAATTGTAAGTAAATTCATTTACAGAAAATGATTTTAAGCGCAAAATTTCGCCGTAATTTCGAGATGTCGTTGAATAGCTTGCGAGAGTTTATGTTGTCGTTCTCTGACATAACCGAATGTTTTCTTTTCAGCTAATTGTTCGTGTAACCATCGACTTTGTTCATCAAGTCGATTCATTGTTTTTTGCATGGATAGATGTCTATTAACGATATGTTGTTGATTTTGTATAGCCATAGCTAATTGTCGATGATTTTGACTGTATTTTTTCTCTTGTATATTGGTTAGAATCTGTCGAAATTGTGGTTTCGTTGGTAGATTTTTCGTCTGATCATGTTTAGGATTACGTTCTTGAAGAATTTGATCATTTTCTTTTTTAACAAAACTCGTATATCGATAGACCGGTTGACACGGATAGAGTTGACAATTATGCGAAAATAAACGGCAGGAATTTTCTCTCGAGGGCAATTGAATAGCTGATGATGGACGACTGACTTCGAAAGCAAAGAAGTGAAAACATTGTATGTTTATTTATTTTTATAGACTTTTGTTTTTTTTTTCTATTTTACCATCATCTGTTTTCGAACAAATTTGTTTTATCGTTTCTCGTTCGATTCGTCGAGGTCGAACTTGTCGTTCTCGTTCTCGTGCAATTTGTTTAACTGTCATACCAAGTAATTGTCGACGTTCTTCTTCATTTTCTCGTCGTAAGACTGAACGTTGTACTGTTTGTTCACGTTCGTCACCCAAACGAATTAAATTTGCACGTAAATTTTGATCACATACTTGATTGAGATGCGTTCGATGATGACGTGTTTGCCGAGAAATTCGTTGGATATGTTTTAATTGTTCGAGTGATTTTTCCATGGATTTTGTTTTTTTAACATTTGTATTGAATAGTACAAAAAAAGAAGAAGAAGAGAAGTATCGATTAAGAACGGAAATGAGAAAATGAAAAATTTTCTTTTCAGTTGAGCGAGAGACAGAGAGAGAGAGAAAAAAAGAAATTTGATTGTAGGTCGCCCACCTATGTTGTTGCTTGCTTAAACTATTATGACTATAACTATGACGATCAAACTGTAACGACAAGTATTTATTTTTATAGTCAATCACAAATTTGAATACATTCACTTATCGCTTTAAAACGAAGAAACACTTCAAAAAAAATTTATATTTACATGTGAAAACAGAAGTACAAAAAAAAAAGAAACTACGAAAGAATTACATTGAAATTTAATGAAATAATATGATTTCTAAAATGATTACAGATGTCTCATAAAAATACGAAGAAAAATCATCATAAAGATCGAGAATATCTCGATCGAGCACCTGAATCCGATGATGATGATAATGATTTTCATTCAGCTGATGAAGAAACAAACGAACAAATTCGTATTCCCCTTGCCATGTGGGATGTCAATCAATGCGATCCGAAACGATGTACGGGCAGAAAATTAGTTCGACATGGTTACGTTAAACCATTGAAATTAGGCCAACATTTCGGCGGAATTATTCTTTCGCCAATTGGTCAAAAATGTGTTTCACCTGAAGATAAACAAATTGTCTTAGAAAGTGGAATAGCTGTTGTCGATTGTTCATGGGCTAAACTTGATGAAACACCATTTTCAAGAATGAAAGGCAAACATTTACGTTTATTACCGTATCTTGTTGCAACAAATAATGTTAATTACGGTGAGTAATGAGTCGAAAAACAAAATAGAACAAAGCTGATGATTTGTTTCGTAGGCAAACCTTGTCAATTATCATGTGTCGAAGCATTTGCAGCTGCTTTATCGATTGTTGGTTTGAAAGATTATGGTTCGGTTTTATTAGATAAATTTAAATGGGGTCATGCGTTTTATAAATTGAATGCATCGTTGCTCGATTCGTATGCAAAATGTGATTCAGCTGAAGCTGTTATCGAATGTGACAAACGTTTTCGTTCGGGAGAAGATCTTCTTGATGACGATGGTGATGATGAATATAGACCTAATCGAGATATGCCTCCATCGGAATCCTCTGAAGAAGAAGAAGAGGAGGAGGAGGAGGAGACAAATTTACCCGTTGAAAATCTTTCGTTGAAAACAACAGATGAATAATCGAAATAAACTGTTTTTTTTTGTTTTTAGATTAAAAACTAAATAGTATGGCGTCGGCTAAGCAAGGTAATTGATTAGATTATCAAATGATTGAAATTGTTGTTTTTCTTTTCAGTCGGTAAGATGGCTTCGAAATTGAAGGCAGCTGCATCAAAAGTTGTCCTTCAGCCATATTTCTATATGGATATTCCAGCTGGTCAGGCAAGTCCTGCTCCACCTCTCGGCCCTATTCTCGGTCAACATTCATTAAACATCGCACAATTCTGTAAAGATTTTAATGAACGAACAAAAGATCATAAAGACGGAATACCTCTACCATCGCATGTCTATGTCAAAGTTCGATTTTGAAAAAAAAACCAGATTTTATTCTTTTTAATTTGCCCGTTGTTTTATTAGCCTGATCGAACGTATGAACTTGTTTTCTATACGCCAACAATTGAACATTTACTTCTTCAAGCTGCTGGTTTGAAACGACCAGCTTTGAATATTGGTTTGTTCTTTCGTAATATTCTATTCGAATGAATCATGATTGATTTCATCATAGGTAAAGAACCCGGTGGTCGAATTAGCGTTAAACATATCTACGAAATAGCTAAAGTGAAAATTCAAGGTACAAATTGAAAAAGAAAACAACAGAAATTTTTGATAAATTAAAAGTGTAGATGAACCATATCAAGGTTTAACAATGAAAGAAATGTGTCGAGTATTGATTCAATATGCGAATAAAATCGGAATGGAAGTCGTGAGTTCGTTGAATGTCGAAGAACAAACGAAATATATGGAAGAACTACGTGCTCTTCATGAACGACAAGCGAAAGAAGCTGAAGAAGCTCAACAAGCTAAACTTCTACGTGGTGCTACAGCTACCGCTGATAAAGGTGGCAAAAAATAAAACGTGTTTTTTGTTCTGTTTTTCATCCGTTCTTTTTCCTTGTGTTTTGTAATTGCATCATCGTTGTTTTTAGATGATCCTATAAAAAGAAAAATATGACATCATTTTTTTCGAAATAGTTGAAAACTATGTTGCGAACAAAACGTATTGATACGCCTGAATATCGAGCGTTGTTAACAACGCATTTATTGAAATTAGCTGAACTTTTCAAAGCTCATCAATATGAAATACGTGTTGCCGGTGGTGCTGTACGAGATATTTTAATGGGAATCATTCCGCATGATGTTGATTTTGCAACAACAGCAACGCCCGATCAAATGAAAGACATGTTTACGAAAGCAAATATTCGAATGATCAATTCGAATGGAGAAAAACACGGAACAATAACTGCACGTATTGATGATGTGGAAAATTTTGAAATAACAACATTGAGAATCGATGTTGCGACTGATGGTCGACATGCTGAAGTCGAATATACGAAAGATTGGCAATTAGATGCGAATCGAAGAGATTTAACAATTAATGCACTCTTTCTCGGTTAGGTTTTTCTATGAGTAAATCGAATTAAATGAAAGTGATCTGTTTCAGATTTGGAAGGAACAGTTTATGATTATTTCAATGGGATAGATGATCTCGAAAATCGACGTATTCGATTTGTTGGTGATGCTGTTCAACGTATACAAGAAGATTATCTTCGAATTCTTCGATATTTTCGGTAGTTGATTTTAAAAATTTTTGAATATTAATTATTGTTTTGCTTTTATGTCGAAGATTCTTTGGACGATTTGCACCGGATAATGTTACACATGATGAACATACTTTGCAAGCCATTCGCGACAATGCTCATGGCCTAAAAGGCATAGCTGGTGAACGTCTTTGGATCGAATTAAAACGTCTTGCCGAAGGTCGAAATGCCGGATCAATCTTACGAGTTATGCTCGAGCAAAACATCGGACAATATCTCGGTAAAATTCAAAATCCTATTTCTCTTGATTGATTTTTAATTACAAAATCAGGCATATCATCCGATGCGGATCTTACTCAGATCGAAGATCATTGGCGACAATGTTATCAAGCTCAACCACATGCCATAACGATTCTAGCAAAACTTTTTCGTGATATAGCAGAAGTAGATTCTTAATTAACAAGAAACACAAAAGAAAAAACAGGCTGATATATTTTAGATAACAAAATTCGAACAACGAGTGAAATATTCAAATGATTGTCGTCGTATAGCTCAAGTCATTCTCACCTATCGTGATACAGTCTCGCTTGATAATTCATCATCAGATCCATTGAAATCATACAAAGATCTTCTTCTTGATCTAACAATTTCTGATCCACATGCCAAAGATAAAGTGATCGAATTACTTAAATATCAACATCATTTAAACGAAATTGAACAGTTATCTCAATGGACTTTACCACGTTTTCCTGTTTCAGGTGATGTTCTTTCATCGAGAGGTATTAAACAAGGACCAAATTTTAAAGTTATTCTCAATGAACTTCGACAAACATGGAAACAATCACATTATCAAGCAACAGAATATCAATTGATCAACGAAGTTCTACCACAAGTTTTAGAACAAATTTCTAATTCTCCTGTGACTGCTGCAGCATCTGCATCCATTCCGAAAAAACGCAAATAGAACCTCAAAATTTTTTCGTTTGTTTTTATTGTTATTAATAAAGAAAAATCGAGAGTTTCTCTAGCGTATATAATTATGATGATGTATTTGTTTTATTTTATTGGGAAGATATCAAAAACAAAATATGCTTCCATCGGTTCGACACTATCAATTGGATCAATCGGAATATTCGCATTTATTTTCACCGCAATTACTCTATCTATTTTCATTATTTCATGAATATGAATATTCGATTCGAATTGTTGGTGGAGCTGTTCGAGATGTTCTACTTGGTGTCACGCCATACGATATCGATCTAGCAACAACAGCGACAACGAATGAAATTCTCAGCATGATTCAAGGTGATTCGAATATTGAACTTGTTTATACACGAGCTGAACATTTCGGTACGTTGACTTTGATTGTTGGCACTACTGATCGAGTAATTGACTGATTCGTTGTTCAAAACGAATATCGTTTCTTTTCTTGTGTCGTTGAAAATAGAAAACATTTCAAGTGACAACATTGAAACGTTCGATTACTCGTCATGGTCGTGATGTTCATGTTGAATTTACCGATAATTGGAGTATTGATGCACATCAAAGAGATTTAACAATCAATAGTTTATCCATGGATGAACATGGAATGATCTTTGATTATACAGATGGAATTGAAGATTTGAAAATGAATCGAATTCGTTTTACAGGCGATGTTCAAAGTCGATTACAAGAAAATCCAATTCGAATTCTCAGATATTTTCGGTAGGATGATGATTTCTTAAGATTTGAATCGATAAACGAATAATAATTAAAGATTTTTCGGTCGTCTAACATCGGATCCAAATGCACATGAAATCGATACATTAGAAGCTATTAAAAACTCAGCTCAAACTTTACTTGGTATTCAACATCAACTCTTTTTGTTTTTTTTTTACATAGTTCATCTTATGCATTGCAGATGTTCCAGGTGAAAAGATTTGGAGCGAATTAAAATTGATTCTCTGTGGTCGTTTTGCTGGCCATCTCATGCGAACAATTCTTCAGCAAAATCTGGGCCCACAAATGGGTGCGCAAAGGTGTTTTTTAAATTTTCCTTTTCTAATTGTTTGCATCTGATTTTATCAACAACAGGCTTACCTGATTTAACAACTGAAATGTTCGAATTAGAAAATCGTTGGTTAAGATCGATGAATTATCAACCTGAACCAATGACTTTACTGATGACACTTTTTGATGATCTCATTGAAGTAAAATATTCTTTAAAAAATAAACGAGAAAATAAAACGTTCGTGAGATTTTAGTTTGAAACATTCTGCAAACGTATTCGATGTTCATCACGTGAGAAAAATCTTGGTCAATTTCTTCTTAACCACCGATTTCGTCTTCAGCCAACAGATAATCTCGATCCACTCGAGTCATACAAAGAATTTCTTCTCTATGCTCATGAAAATCAACAAACTATTCTACATGAATACATACTTGAATTACTCAAATATCAAGGTTATATCTATTTAATCGATGAAATGAAACAATGGTCAATACCGAAATTTCCATTGACTATTTGGGATCTTCAACAGAATGGTTTACTTCCATCAAATCCTCTATTTTCTCATCTTCGACGTTTGAAAGAACAGTGGCAATTAAGTCAATATGCAATGACAAAAGAACAATTGATTGAATATGGTTTTAAATCAGGATTATTTTATAGTTAAATATGAAAAATTTAAACAACGAATCTATTTAGTTTGTTTGTGCTATGAAAAAACGAATAAAATATCTGAAAACAACTTGTCTTCGTTTGATCAATAGAAAGAACGTAAACACCGATCTTATCATTTGTTAAACTAGAAAAAGAAAACGTTATTTTTATTTGTTATGTCCAAACTGGCATTCGAAATAAATAGAAAACTGATAAATATATGTACGGATATTTATATATATAAAAAAAACAAAAGAAGTCTATTTTGATCTGTGTTCGTTTGCAATTTATGATATCCATATATCAAGAAAATTATCATTAAATTCCGAATGTAAATGATGATGATGATTGGAAAGCCAGATGAGTGTTTGTGACTGAAATGTATACGTTAATTTTCCGGCAAGACTAATACGAATCGATGAAAGATGTGTTAAATTTTGTAGAAGACGTAAGAGAATTTCTTGAAAATCAACATCATCAACATTCATACATAATGATAAATGTTCAATATTAGAAAAAAGTTCAATAAATTGATCAACAATTGATAATGTTAAACGACCATAAGAAAGTGTCAATCGTTTAATCATCATATTTAATAACCAACATAACCAAACATCACCAAAATCATTTATCATTTGTAAAAGATTATGATAAGATGAACTTAAACAATTGATATTTGGTGCTTTACATAGAAGTGAAAATAATGTAGGACCAGATAATAGAGAATACAATTTTAAATGACGAATTTTTGTTAAATCAACTGTTGCAGTTAAATATGAAAGTAATGAACTATTCGAATGATCGCTATACGATTCACCATCACATAATGAGAGTAATGTTACAGAACGGAAGATTCGCGATGGAATATTTTCAGAATGTAAACCTAAAACACGCACACACAATAGTTTTCTCTATCAAATGAATTTGTTTCTTTTATACCTTGTACAGATACTTTCAAATGAGTAACTTTATCAAAGGCATTCTCCGGTAGAAGTTGATCTTGAATTAATTGTGAACCATTTAATGTTGAAATAAATAGAGTTTTATAAAATGGAATTGTATATATTGTTAAACGTGAAAGACATTGAAAATAATCGCATATAACTGACCAATTTTTATTTGTCCAAAAATCTGTTTGAAATGATTCGGAAATGAGATTTAAATCTAACGAATGATAAATATATGTTGTCATAACACATTCAAAACGACGTAATAATGGTAAACGTTCGAGAACACTTGCCCAACGATAACCATCAATCTAAAAGAAAACACAATGTTAACATTGAAAATTGAAATTTCGATTGAATTACTAATTCAGCACGAAATGATGAACAACATAAATGTTTTAAATTAACTAAACAAGTCAATAATTGTTCGATATGTTCGAATTCAACATTTGAAAATTTTAAATTCAAATTAAAATATGTCAATTGCGTCGGAATACTCAATCGAACAACATCGAATGCAGCTGCATCATAATCTTGATTGTAATACTTCTGTTGATTGATATTTATTGTCAAACGTTTGACATTCGGTATATAAGATAGTAATGTTAAAATATTTTGAAAATACGATAGATCAATGATAATATTTTCTAATTGATTATTAATCGGATTGTTTAGTATTGTTTCATCACAATCGACACCATCACAAAATGATAAACGACATGAACGAAGTGATTTATGTTTGAGAAGTGTTTCACAGATGAAACGTTTATCATTGATATCAATCGTTCGATTGGTTTGTAATGAAATCGATTCAAGTCGATTCGATGATAAACGAAAAAGAAGTATTTTTATTTGTTCAGTATTAGCATCAACAATCGATAGAGATCGTAAATATGGAAGTGAAAGATTCGAATATGAACGTAGAAAACGTGCAATTGCACCGTATGTTTCATCATTAGATAGATGTAATGATTGAAGACGTAATTGAACACATGATTGTGATAAGATCGATGAAAGACAATAATCGAATTCATTTTTTGATATATGTGATATATCGAAATGAAAATCTAATTGAAAATCATTGATTATTGAATTGAAACGTTCGTTTAAATTAAAAAATCCATGATAAATATCGTATGGTTTTAAATAACTAATTATATCTAAGAGAATTTCATCTGGCAAGATTTCTAAAGTATTTCGTACAATTGGTTTATCACAGATTGTTGACTAAAATTGTAAATTCAAGATTATAATTTGCTTCATAATTATATTCGTTCTTACAGTTTGCTGATTATCTTCGGTAGATTCAACTGAATTTTGTGACTGTTCAATAGGTTTCGGTGAGGTCAAAAGAAATTTCCAACCGATAATAAGCAATGTACAAAAACAAGCACCAAATATAAAAACGAACATATTTTTGATTATTTGACAAATCTCATCTGGAAAAGAAAAGGAAAGAGAAAGATCACTGATTATAATTTTTATTGGATTTGTTTTTTTATGTATAGACAAGAAGAAATTGTTTTATTCTATCGATGAAACGTTTTAATGGTGATCGAAGTTTGGTTAATTGTTGTGCTAATTTAAGAAATTTATATTCATTCTGTCGAATGTACGACTGTGTATCGCGTAACATCTGTTCAATACGTTCTGGTCGATGTTCATCCAAAACAAAATCAGCACTCATAAATGGATTCAAACGAAAATAGATATTTGGTGGAAGAAGATCATGAAGGCAAACATGAATTGTCTCCGTATTAGTCACACTATCGACTAGAGACGAAAGTTTTTGTTTTACTAAAATTTCAAAAGAAAAAATACCAATTCTTTTTGGATAAGAAGTTCTCTTTTACAAGTCATTGATTTCGATTGTAGAGAAACATCAGGCGCTGGTCGACCATTGCCTAGCGATACTACGCATTGAATATCTTCATCGGGCCAAAGAAGTTTACATTCATGTAGAGCAATACTCGTTGGATTATTAGCAATCAAACCTCCATCCTTTTGTCAAGTCAGATTTTGAAAACAAAACGATATTTTTTTTTCTGTTAAATTTACTTGAAAAACATTTCCATCAAGTTGACATTCTTCGAAATATCCTGGTGCACTTGTCGATGCACGAACTGCTTCCCAAACTTTATATTTCGATGTACCATCATAATGTGTATGAGGCGACATGAGAATCGAATAATTACGAAAGAGATACAGTTTATAACCATTCGGAAGTGTCAATGCTGAGATCAGACTGAACTATATCAAAATCACAAAGTTATATTTTTTTTTCTTTGCAGACGAAATTTACTTTAGGTGAATCAGGATCAAGACCGGTTTTTAACATTAATCTTTCACCCATACGTGATCTAAAAAAGTGGATTTCTAATAAATTCTTCTTCTTCTTCTTCAATCAATACCGTAGATAATTCTCGAAACTTTTCGTATCATAATACGATTGACTAGTAAGCAATGAACTAATACCCATCGCTTTATTTCGTTGGAAAACAGTCGAACTAAAATGTTTGTACAATTCTTCACATTGATTTAGATCGACTTTGAAAGCACCTTCAAGAAAAAACAAAATATCAATTCGCTAATTGTCGTTGAAAATCGAATCGAACCGAGCATAGCCGTTATAACAGCACCGGTTGATACACCACACATATAATCAAACAGAGTATGTATTGGTTCTCCGACGAGATTTTCAATTCGTCGAAGTGCATTGATCGAGACGAGACCTCTACAAAAGAACGTATTTGAGTCGATATTCAATCAACTCACATCGCACCTCATTCCTCCGCCATCGATCGATAGCAAACGAATACCTTTACCTCGAGGAGTCGGAACATAATTCGCTAATGTTAAACATTCATTAATTATGCCAATGAATTGTTTATCAATGACAGGTTTATGTCGTTCTTGACGACGAAGAAATAATAAATAGGGAATCAGACGTTCCTAATAGAACAACAACAACAACAACAAAAAATCAAGATTGATAATTTCGTTTTAAAATTCGAACTTTTTTCGTGAAATAATTCGCATCTGGATTCTGCAAGAGATAGTTCGATAGGTCTTCAATGCGTGTTGCTTGAGATAATGTTGATGATGCTTGTTTAATCGAACGTATCAGCGATATAGTTCGTTGGTGAAGTGACTCGGGTGTTACAATACGAACAGTTGCTTGAATTTGTGGATTGACGATTGATGTTGACGGTGTACTTGGCGAACTTGTTAAACCAGTGATACGATTACTAACAGCTGTTAATGCACTCCAACCAACACCGAGAACATTGACAGCTGCATCGGCAGCTGAACTAACAACAGCTTGAGCTTGTTGTTTAGTTGTTGGTTTTTCAGGAGGAGTGTTCGATGGTTTGGTGGCTTCAGGTTTTTCGATTGGTGTCGGTTCAGGAAATAGAATCGATGCTAGAGATGATGATGAATTCGTACTTTGACTACACGAAATAATCGATGTTCGAACGAGAGAATATTTTTGTAGACAACATTGAGATGTTATTAACATCGTATTAGTATTAGTAAAGAATTAAATGATTATGAATACATATGATGTTGATAATGACGATGATGAAAAAAAAACAGCCATGTGATAGAAGGTGTGACCTAGTACAATGACAGAACGATAAATTTTTTCTTCGTAAGATAGATGTCACTGAAGAACGATCCGTTTTCCCTCTCTGTAGAAGTTAATCATGCAGAAATTACACAATTTTTAAAAAATCAGGTTTTTTTCGTTATCTGAGCAAATAAACAACATTCTCTTGGTGAGTCAATAATGTTGAAATTTCTTATTCGTTATTTGAATACAAAATCAACTACATTTCTTATTATGGATTTACTACATGCAGCTGAATCTGGTCGTTTGTCTCGTGTCAAAGAACTGATCTCAAAAGATAAATCTCTCATTCGTACTTGTCGTCATGCTAATAAACACAATCGTTCATTTAACTTAAACGGTTCTGCTATTCATTATGCTTGCCGTTCAGGTCATTACAATGTTGTTAAATATATTCTCGAACAAGATCCAACTGTAATCAATGATCTTGATGCCGAAGACTGGACACCATTGCATTATGCTTGTGTCAATGGACATATTGAAATTGTTAAATTACTATTAGAATATCGACCAAATGTTAATATTAAAGATACATTTCTTTCTCAAACACCGATTCAATTTGCTATGTACAAAGAATTTGAAGATGTTGTTCGTCTACTCGATCCAAATGTTCAATGGAAACGTCGAACAGCCAACGAAATATTTCGCAAAGGAAATGTACCCGTTTTTCGTAAGAAATCGAATTTATTCTTAGGAAGATATTTATTAAATGACAATCATTGTCAACAAATCGAAAAATTTCGTTCAAATCCTCAATCGGATGATATCGAACTAGATCAAATTATCGATAAAGAACTAGATAATCTACAAATTCGTATACGTTTTACACATAATTCGTCTCAACATATTCAACAAACATTAGATTTAACATCGAAAGATATGAATTACGATGATCCATTTCTTCGTTCATCAACAATATCAACTAACGAACATATTCTCATCTTTCCGGAGAATTAAGTTCGTCAATACGTTCCAAATCACTTTCCCATGTTGCTTCAATTATTTTTAATTCTTCAGTTAAACGTACATAAAGCACCGAGTCAGTATCACTTGTTAATTGTGTTGATGTTATCGATCGACTTGCATTCGTTTCATCATCAGAAACATTGTCAAAAACAGTTGTCAATGATAATGAACTTGATTCATCATTTGTCGGCGTTAAATTCGATAGATTCAATTCTGATGTTGACAAAAATGCTTTTTCAAATTGATCATAGACATCATTCGAACTTGTTGATGCTGATGAAAGTTCATTAAAAATAATATTTTCTTTTTCCGTATTTGTCGAATGTATTTCTTCTTTTGTTATATTAAGTATTTCATTACTTGCTTTACTACTACTAATATGTGAACTTGATCTTCTATATTCAAATAACATAAAACATAATTATTAATTCAATCGATTTGTTTTTCTATTCTGACATACTGTAGATCGGGTTTCTGCAAAAATGTCGATGCTAAACGAACAGCTAATGGAAGCAATGCCATGGTAACATTCGATGAAAATGTATCGAGTTTTTGTTGAAGATTGTTAATTGTATGATTAAGCTAGAAAATAGGGTTTTTTATTATTCGGATCCTTTGTTTTTTTCGTTCGATCTCGTCGGCTTACTCGAACAAGTTCTGTTTTCAATTCTCGATTTTGTAATTGAGCATAACGATACGCTTCGAAACAACTTATTTCAGCTACTAATCGTCTTGTTCGAGAATCGTCCAAATACAAATCTTTCGAAACAAGATCATTTCGATTAGCATTTTTCAATTCGAGAATCTACAACGAACAGAAACTTCGAAAAACATTTTGTTTTTCTTCGAATTTCTATCTTACTTTTGGTAAAAATACTAAACAAATAATGACACTTGTCATTATAATCACAACAAATGAGAGAACAACATATGTACGTAGATTTTGTATGGAAATCATGACAATAAATGTAAATAAACTTGTTAAAACAACAATATAAATACTCCAAACAATGAATTTCGAATCATTTAATGCTGATATATGTACGTGTCGTGTTTTAGCTGCTAGATAACCGCCAATAATTAAAAATAACGATTTATATAAATAGACAAATGGAAGAATTTTTTGACGATATTTTGAATCACAAAAATAGATTTTATTCGATATTGTTATATCAGTATTCAATCGTTTTGCCTATCGAAAGACAAACAAAAAGCTGAAGTGTTTTTTTTTTCTTTAAAGCGAAATCTTACTGATTCATAAGTAAAATCAATAAAATGTGGATCTAAAATTTGCCAAACAACAACGTAGATGACATCGATTGTATAGAAATATAAACATATAAGAAGAAGATAATGATCTTGAAGAAGCTAAAAATAACAGAAAAATATTTGATTGTTCTCATAGAAAAAAGAAATAGCTAACTTTTGAATGAAGTAATGGTCGATCATGAGAAGTAAATATACGATAGACACGTAAAGTCTTCAAAAACATCGAACCAAATGTTAATGAAAATCCGCCAGCAAAAAGAAAGATTCTCAACTAAATAGAAAGGTTTTCTTTTGCTAGAAATTCTTCGAAATATTTACCATGCATGCATGACCTAGATAATTATATTTCAAGAACCATTGATCAAGACCGATGAGAAGAGTAGCTACATGAATATGTATGGCACCAATGACCATGACATTGTTCAATTTTGGACTAGATAATTTGATGAATCTAGAGATAATCGAAAGTTTCTTCGTATATTAATTTTCTATTAAGAAAACGAACCGTTCATGACGATAGAGAATATTAAATGTTAAGAAAACTATAGCTAAAGCAAGACCCAATAGACAAGCAATCGTAATCAAGATAATTTCAGCAACATTTAAAGTAACTTGTCGAATTAGATTTCGTTCGGTATCAACCGGAATTACATCTGAAAGAAGACGACCGAGTTCAAACTGTCTTTGTCTCGCTTATTACCTGGCCAAATATGTGGTTGACATTCGGAACAATTTGTTGAAAATCCATTAAGAGAAGAATATTCAGCAACAATACGAATAATTTCTTGTGTTAAGTCGTATTGAAATTGTTTGATGATTGTTTCGGCTCGTCGTTGACGATTACGAAACGAAACCGGTCCCTGGAGATACATAGACTCTCAATGTTGTATTTTGTTTTTTCTTGGTTAACTTACAGAAATGCCTTCGAAATAGATCTCTTCTAATAAACTCAACAATTGATCTTTCATATCAGTTGATGTATACGTAAATTTATCCAAACGTATTCTATAGATCGTCACAAATAAAGACAAAATATTTCCTTTTTCTTCTACAGAAAACTATTCTCGATTACTTTCTATCGATAGATGCTCGAATCAATAATCCAATCACCCAAATCGCATCATAAGCATACAAAGTTTGTCGATTAAGTTGTTCTGTAAGTTGTAATCGTTGTTGTAACTGAGTCTCTGTCTATGAACACAAACAAAACAACAAAAAATAAATAAATACATAACATTCGTGCGTTTTTTTTTATCAACGAACGATATTTGGATTGATTGAACTTGACTTTTTCTCGAATGAACTATCGATTATAAACGAACGATTGAATGTTTGAAATATTTCATCTTTTGTACAATTGCTTATGGAAAAATCCCAACGATGTATATCATTTTCAGTTAATATCCAAACATAACGTTGAAGTAATTCATGATCAAATGTACGATAGACTTCACAAAAAAATATTGGACGTGTTAACGTATCAAAATTAACAAAAACAATACGAGCTTTTTTAATCTAAATCAATAAAAAAAAAAGAGATTTACTATTGATTTTCATAGAACGAATTCTCTACTTGAAGTGTATAGAGAGCTGATGTTAGATTGAATCGAGATGCACTTTGACTAAGAAGAACATTGATATTTGATCGATTCAATTGTTTAGCTAAATGTGCCATCATCTAAGATAGATAGACAAACAAACAAGTAAATCATAGAGGAAACTCAATAATATGTTGACATTTACAAGTGAATGTTCAATTGAATCTTGATGAATAATTGCTACATGTGACCAATTATTATGTTTAATGAAAGCTACACGTGCATCATTATAATTTTCATCGGAAACTGATAGTCGAACAATTGCTGAGTACGATTGATTTGCTAGTGAAAGAAATGATGTTGAATGTGTAAACTAAATAAATGAACAAAAATTATTTAATTTCCGATAGATTTAAACAGAAGCGGAAGTGCAAATATTGAACATACGAGAATTAAATTATAATAATCAGCCACTTGATTTATTGCTTTTGTTTCAACTGAACAAGATGTTCCAACAAGAAAATGTATTTGAGGATGACGAAAGATCGTATGAAAAAATGCGTCGACAGCTCTGATCGGATTGCACTAAATAAACGATGTAATATACAAAAAAAAATCTATTTAGTATTATTCTCCTTCTCATTGATATATATACTTGAGTATTATTTGTCAATAATTTCAATGTATAGAGACCATCGAAAAGTTCTTGATTTTGTCGATTGATTTCATTAATAGCTAGTTCAGCTGCTTGTAAATCTCTTTGTCCATTATCAATTAATGGATGATCAAAATCAAATAATGCGCCAATATGTAAAACAAACGATTGTTTTGATAAATAAACATTAATTAAAATAATCAAAAGATATTTTAAACATTGAGTAGACATGCGAAAGCATTATGTTTTCAAAGAAAAAAAATGCCAAAAAAACATTGAAAATAATAAGTATGATCGTGTTAAATGGATAACAGCAATAAATAATAATAATAATAATAATAAGCAAAGAGAAGAAAAAGAAACTAGGCTAAGAAAGATAAGTTCAATATAGGAGAGACACGCACATAAACTCTCTCATTAGCAGGAGCAAATCAATTTGATTCGTTTCTTAGTACTAGTAGCAATAGTAGTAGTAGTTGAAAACATTCCGATCAATATAAGGATCTATAAGAGAAATATAACATCGAGTCTTAAATAAGGAGACGAAGAAGAGAAGAAGAAGAAGAAGAAGAAGATGATGATGATGATGATGAGACATTTTATGAGCTCGTGCTCGAACGACATTTTTTTTCTTCCATTGAAGATTCTCTTTCGTCGTCGTTTTTAGTATTAATAAAGAAGAAGAAAAAAGAAGACAAGAAAGGAAGATGATCATGATCAAAATCTTCTTTATATCGGACTTAGCAATGAACAAAAAAGAAAGATGAGAACATAAATGATAATCAGTATAGACGAGAGAACGAAAGCGAAAACAAAATCTTTTGACAGATCTTCTCTCGAGCTCTTTGTTCATCAGACAAAACACAAGTAGTCAAATCAATTAAATTCACAAAGCGTGTTCGTTTTTCTTTTCTTGTCTTTTTCTCAATATCTCTTGAGAAGAAGGTAGTTTGCTTGAGTGATTTTTTTAAAAATAGATTGTTCGAATATGATCATGTATTTCAATCCTATTGCGTGTCTATTCAAGCACATTTTTCCTGTTGACATATGAAATAAAACAGAATGATCTGACTAAGTTAAGTTTTCTATGAAAATCAGATCATTTGTCAAACGAGAGTATTTAGTTCTGACATTAATTGTTTTTTTTTGTGTGCGTCGGAAAACAATAAGATTTTTATCAAAACAAATTTATGCAATTTTTGCCGATCGCGTGTAAGAATAAGGAAAACTTTTTCTCTTTTGTTGATCGTCATTAAAATTCAATGAATTCATTTTAAACAGAAACAAATGAGTGTTCTCTTTCTTTGTCTCTGGTGTTTACCAAGGTGATGCTAATCAAAAAAACAATAAAGAAAAAGACTGTATATAATTTGTAACTTATTTTGTTAACAACACACGCACACATACACATTGACAAAGAAAGGAAACCATAAGAGACATGTATTTTCTCATCTTATTCGAGCCAACTGGTGAACGTGCAATTTATCTCAATGATCAATCAACAGATAAACTAACTGTTGCGAATCTTATTGATTGGATATGTCAACGATTTCATTTCGATAGTAGTAAAGGTGAAACAGGCAATCGACGTTTAACATTAGTCTATGATAGTACGGAATTAGAACCACAATGGTTTCTTCAAGATCTAAATATACGTTTTGGTGCAACAGTGAAATGTATTGTTAAAGAAGGTAGATATATACATGAAAGAAAGAAGAATTCAATTAATATGATTGAATGAACATCTTAAGTATTTTCTTCTACGTACTTGATTGATTTCATTAATTATTAATAAAACTAATCGAAAAACTTTCGTTTCGTATATTTTCATAGAACGTATACCGGACTATCGTCTTTATCTGCCAATACGTAATGAAACATTCGATATATTCGATTCGACATTACATCCAATTGAAACAACGATATTTCAATTACGTATTGTTGCAAGTCAGAAATCCGGTTTACCACTATCAGCTTTTCGATTAGTTACTGAACAAAATAATGAATTATTCGATCATATTCGTTTATCACAATATGATATAGGTAGGTGTGCAATTCTAATGATGACATTTGTAAGATTTGATTTTGTTATTTTGTTGTCATAGATTACCAAGCTACATTAATTATTCAAACATGGATTGGATGGTCAGACTTTTTCACTTATGCAATCAAAGGTTTCTCAATAAAAATAAAACAACATAATTTATGTATATTATTCTATTTTGTTAAGGTTACACTAAAGCTGTTATCAAACTTCTCAGTTCGGATGAACTCGTTCGACAGTATATGTTACAAATTGCACTCTACATATCAGCTCACTATGGAAATGTTGATTTAGTAATCCATCGAATATTTGTTTCCTATGCGTATAAAATAGTATTTCGTTGTTTTAGGCTCGAGCATTACTTCAATTGGGCGCTCGTGCTGATCGTCCTGTCGGTCATCATCCATCTCGGCAATGGTGTTCATCAGAATTTTCTCATCCCGAATATTTTCGTTGTCCTATTCATGAAGCTATCATATCTCAACAAGTCGGTATTGTTCTTCTTTTTGGTACACGTGATGTAACTATTCTACAAAAACCTGATGGTTACGGTTTAAAACCTTGGCGATTGGCTCTTCGACAACAATCCAATCCAAAACAATATGAAATTGCTCTATTTCTTCTAACAAAACAATTCGGCGGCGTACGTCTATCGAATAAAGTAACGATTCCACATCGATATATTTATCTGATGAAACAATGGTCCGAACGAGCACGAGAATATATCTATGAAAAACAAGGCGCACAATTTAGCTCACTAAAACGTAAACCATTACTTAACAATGGCGAATCATTATTGGGCTATAAAATATTAATTGATGGATATAATAATAATTTTCAAGATTTTTATTCAACAGCTGAATATGCGAAAGAAAAAATTCGAACAGCTTGTATTGTCATTGATGAAAAAGAGAAATTGAAATTGAAACATACGGAAAATTATATGAAACGGTAATATATTTGATAGAAAAAAAGAAAATAATATATTTCAATTGTTTATGTAGATTTAATGAAGTTGCTTCAATACAAACAAAAGTATTTTCATCATCCAATCCATCACCGACTCAACAAGGAAAAGGGCCAATCTTACCGCCAGAATCCACTGAAATTGGTATTGGAAAGAAGTTATGGACTAAAGTAAAATTGACTTCGTTTCTCTCTCTCCTATTTTTCTTTATGTTGCATTTCATTAGATTGCCAATTTATATCACTTAGAAAGTTTACTTCTTCGAAATGCTATTGATTTAATCGATGCTGGTATCATTACAGATGAAATCACTCCGACACCCGGTCGACATGTAGATAGATTCTTAAAAATAAAACATAAACAATTCTTTTTCTTTTTCTTCAGAATAATAATCAACCAGCCAATGCAATAGTCAGCCGTTTATCATCTTCGCTTTCATCAAGTTCATCAGTAAATCCGTATATTCCAATTCGAATTCGTTTATTTGCACCACAACTTCGTACAATTAAAAAAATGATGTATAAACCGGACAAAGACGGTCGAACATTACGACATTTGAGTGGCGTCGAATGGGCACGTGTTCGAGTCGGTCAAAACAATGCCTGGCAAACACAACGTGCAAGTACAGCTCAAAATAATAAAAACAAATATAAACGAACGAAAATGAACGACGAGAAAAAACTCACCGATCAACAATTGCCAAGTATTCAACGAGCTGATTCATCATCGGCTCGGATACCTTTGCCAAAAGATCGTCGAAAAGTCGATTATCAATCGATTCTGCACGGAAATGATAAACTCTATCGAGAGATCATGTACGATTGGGAACGATCAGTTCGAGTACCATTACCAACTCTTTCTGTTCAAAGTCTAACTGAAACCAATAAATTTCAACGCAAAACATGGATACAACAAGTCGATGCAGCTATACAATTCTCAACTAATTTCAGTCGACGATCATTTCAACTTTCAGTTTCATAAACTTTTTCCTCTATGTCTCATTCATTTTTATTTTTCGAACAACAAACAAACACATAAAAATATTTCATAACTTAATCATTCCATTGTCTTGTTTACTTTTAAAAAAAAACGAATTTTTAATAATAATAGTAGCTGGTAAAAACAAAGCACATTGTCATTCACTTTTTTGTTTTCTTGATTTCATAAGAAAATATATTGATTTATTGATTGTCTGACGAAGCAGGTACCGAACTGGATTCATTGTTACTAGCCGGTGGTTGTCGTCGAATAGCCCAGCATTGCGGTTGTCGATAAGCTGTACCACCTATTCGCACATTTGTTACCGTACCGAAACGTAATAATTCTTTATGATATTTAATAAAATTATTTAATTTTCTCGTATCACCAAATGGTAACTGTAAACGTGTTAAATGTTCACGAATATCTGCCGTTGACATGCCGCCTTGTAAACATTTGAATATTTCATCTTTTGTTGCCTCGGTAATGCTAACAGGAAGACGATCTTTGGGTATATGTTGATGTTGACCACATGAATAAATTGATATGCTACCTTCGGGATGAAAAAGTGCGTACATAGCAGCTGGACACGGATGATAATGGCGACGCATTGAAAAATTGCAAACATAGTAGACTTTGTAGCCACGAGAATTGGCCGATGTTCGACGCCATGTCCAACGTGAACCAGATTCTGTCGATGATGTTTCAATGAATGTATTCAATGATTGTTGATCAGGTAATTTAATTAGAAAATCATATTGACGACGGCTGAGACGTGTCGCTTTCGAACCATTTACAGATGCTGCATCGTCGTCATTCGTATGTGGTGATACGGATCGTTCGCCATCTAAAGATTGATCGAACGAAATTGTTTGTTCGATTTGACTTTTTCGATCTTCAGTTTGTTGTTGATTCGACGAGGATGACGATGGTGATGGTGAATCGATCATTAATTGAGCATATGGAGTCTGAAAAATTTGAATATGAATTCATTTTCAAAAAATAAAAAATAAACGTACATTAGGTTGACTATCAACAATTGACTGATATGAGAAATTATTTGGGTAGAGTTGTTGTTCATTTGTATTCGATGAACTTGTTAGTTGTTGAACAGGTAGAAATGAACGTATTGCTGGTGGTATATGAGATTTTTTTCGAACATTCGTTGATTTTGAAGGCTAGTTAAATGAAAAAATAATAAAGAAATAATTCATGAAATTTTGTCAATTTACACGAGCTTTTGGTTTTAATCCATTTGTTATTCTATCATTTAATTGTGTTGGAAATTTCATTTCATGTATTGGCTTCATAATTCGTTGATTATTTGACAGATTACACGGAATATTAGCAGTATTTGTATCTATTGATTGTTCACTCGATGTTTTCAAATTAATTGGCATTACTTCATGATAAATTTCTTCTTTAATAGTTGTATCAATTGTTAGATCAATAGCTGTTGTTGTCACCGGTGAATTGTCAACAATATGAATATGATTCATTCCAAGATGACGTGTACGATTCAAACGTTTCGTTTTCGACCATGTTTGACGAATTTTATTCGTTAAATCGTTTGCATTTTTATACAACAAATTGAGTTCATGCAAATGTTGACAACATTTCGGACATATCATTTGACATTTATCAATTGAAAATGAACTATTTAAATATTGTTGACAACATTGACCGAAAGTTAAATTTTCATCTAATTGATCATGAATTGATTTTCCCAGGAGAAAATATCGATGTGTTGTCGATGCTTTCAATAATGAATCACAAAGTGAACAACGAACACGATGTTTATTTGAATTCGTTGCTGATAGATTGGAAGTTGTCGGCGAGGGTCGAACCGATTTTGGATTCACTAATAATATAAATCAATAAAATAACGAATCCGAACAGTTAAACTCAATATTTCACTTACATTGCTTGAATTTCATTGTTCTTGTTGTGTTTCTCTTCGACTGTTATTTTCAAATCTCGAAAAAAATAAAAATGAGTAATAAAAACAACAGTAAATGTGTATTTCACTCGTCATTTATATCCAAGACAAAAAGAGAAAATGATAGGAAGATATCCGTCTTATCTTTTGTTTTACTAAGAACAAAGCGAAAAAGAAAACGGAATGAAATAGAAAAATAAAATAAAACGGTAAAATAAAATAAATTTGATTTAGTTAGTATTCTACTCGTTGTCCTTTTACATTACGAAATTCCAACATGAATGAACATATACCGAAACGAGAAATAAATCCACAACTCACAACGAGATATTTTTGCAACAAAAAAAAACCCGAGTAGGAATATGCAATTCGCATTTCTCTTCGGTTTTTTTTTTTTTACTTTTTATTTTATTTTTTTTTCTTTGTACTCACCCTCAGTTTGCTGAAATGTGAGAAAAAAAAAGGTAGGGATATGGTATGTTTTTTTCGTTCGTTTTGCATTTTTCTTTTGTTAGGTGTATATTGACTTAGTGGGATATTTTACTTGTCACATTTTTCGTTCGGATTTCTTTCTTCTTTTTTTTTTTTTTTCTTTAAAAAAAACCGAGAAGAGACAAAATGAAGCATTCTGTTTTCTCTCTTCCTTGAGAAGAAACGAAGAACGAAACGAAAACTACTTAAAAAGTTTGTTTGTCAGGGAATTGCGACGTCATTCAAGTTGAATCATATGTGTACTTCAAAAACAGAACTTTTCTTGCTTTTTGCATATTTATTTTGGTGACGTTCGCTTATGTGTTTTTTTTCCAATTTCAAACATAAAATTCCTTGCAACGAGGAAGTAAAGATTTTTCGTATTTGTTCGTTGAATTCTCAGATTGCATTCGATAATTAATTGATTTAGTTTTCTTTTTTGTCTTTTCGCATTTAAACATATTTAACTCTTTAGTATATGCACGCTTGCATACATAAAGAATACAATTTAGTTTTGATTCGATTATCGATACTATACTAAGAAGAAACTCGTGCGGCGTGTCAATACTCGTCTGAATTAGAACAGATTTAATATTATAGCAGAGAGGAAAAAAAAAGACAGAGCAATTGCCGAAGAAATACGAGAGAGAGAGAAAAAAAACTGGTTGGATCGTATTTTCTCGTGTCTGTTTCCGTTCACAGAATAATTTCTTTTTCTTTTCGAGGAAAAAAGAAAACTATAAGAATAAATATATACACCCGCACATACACACGTACCAATTTACTCACTCAAACAGATAGAATCGAGTCTCATGTCAACACAACAACCAATACCGACAGTGACAAAAATTGATTTTGCACCGTTACATCGTTCGACTGAAATGGAAAATATTCATGAACAAGTTACACAAAATGATTTCGTACAACAAACAGATTCAATAGCATTGAAACGAAAAACTCTTGCCAAACATCTCACGGTTATCGGCGATGGCAGTGATATCGATAATCAACGAACAAGAACATAATAAAAAACAACGAAAAAGGACATGTAATAAACTGTCGCCAGTTTTCTTTTTTTCTACGTATATTTGACATTTATTTTAGTTTTATTTTGTTTTTATTAAAAAGGAACAAGAAATTTCTAATTTAGTCAAGCTGAAATAATTAAGGCGGCTGACTGCAATTTATTGCAGCAAGACGACTTATTGCTTTTAGT